>ERZ780067.45-NODE-45-length-82967-cov-7.36626_pt1 | contig 82967 bp, 66 predicted proteins | sample MGYA00511841_ERZ780067 | MGnify/ENA primary metagenome ERZ780067 (study PRJEB29588, sample SAMEA2143295) | human gut metagenome | biome: human gut; feature: human-associated habitat; material: faeces | place: Denmark | collected 2008/2010 ... | reverse complement strand
CCTGGCCAGCTGCCTGTACCGGTGATTGCCTCGGGTGGAGCCGGGACGATGGCCCACTTCAAGGAGGCTTTTGTGGAGGGCGAAGCCGATGCCGCACTGGCTGCCGGCGTATTCCATTTCGGGGAGATTGCCATCCCGGAACTGAAAAAATATTTATCGGGATGTGGCATTCCCATAAGATTATGACGATATGAACGAAGAGACGATGCAACTGGATTTCGACAAGATGGGCGGCCTGGTGCCGGCCATCGTTCAAGACGACGTGACACAAAAGGTGCTCATGCTCGGCTTTATGAATCCCGAGGCGGTGCGTAAAACCATCGATACGGGACGGGTAACCTTTTTCAGCCGGACCAAGGGCCGATTGTGGACCAAGGGCGAGGAGAGCGGCCACTTCCTGCTGGTGAAATCGATACAGAAGGATTGCGACAACGACACGCTGCTGATCAAGGCCCACCCTTGTGGACCGGTGTGCCATACGGGGGCCGATACCTGTTTCGGCGAGACCAACCGCGACGATATGGCCTTTATCACCTATCTGCAAGACTTCATCGAACAGCGCAAGGCCGAGATGCCCGAGGGGTCGTACACCACCTCGCTCTTCAATTCGGGAGTCAACCGCATGGCTCAAAAGGTAGGCGAGGAAGCGGTCGAGACGGTCATCGAGGCCACCAACGGGAGCGACGAACGGCTCATCTACGAGGCTTCGGACCTGCTGTATCACCTGATTGTGCTGCTTACCTCGAAGGGGTATCGTATAGAAGATTTAGCTCGTGAATTAAAAAAGAGGCATAAATAAGACACTATGGAAAAGAAATTGCTTGTCAAATATACCGATGTGCAGATTTGCCGGGAGGAGTTGACCATACTCGATCATGTAAACTTCGAGTTGTACAGCGGCGAGTTTGTCTATTTCATCGGGCGCGTGGGCAGCGGTAAGAGTTCGCTGTTAAAGACCATGTATGCCGATTTGCCCATCAGCGAAGGAGAGGCTTCGGTGCTCGACTTCGACGTGCGCCATATCCGCAACAAGGAGATACCCCTGTTGCGTCGGAAACTGGGTATAGTCTTCCAGGATTTCCAACTGCTTACCGACCGCTCGGTCTATGAGAATCTGGCTTTTGTACTGAAGGCCACCGGCTGGAAGGATAAAGAGGAGATTGATACCCGGGTAGCCGAGGTGCTCGACCAGGTGGGCATGCGCAAGAAGTCGTACAAGATGCCGCACGAGCTGTCGGGCGGCGAACAGCAGCGTATCGTCATCGCACGGGCTCTGTTGAACTCGCCCAAGATTATCCTGGCCGACGAGCCTACCGGAAACCTCGACCCCCAGACCGGGCAGCAGATTGTCTCGCTGCTTCACCGCATCTGCGAAACGGGAACGGCTGTAATCATGACAACGCACAACCTGAATCTGGTCGAGGAGTTCCCCGGGCGCATCTTGAAATGCGAAGACAAGAGTCTTGTCGAAGTTTAATTTGGCCCGAATAGTTGATAATCCGGCGAAAAAAAATTATTTTTGCCCAGCGATAAGTATAAATTTACATTTTAAAACAAGTAGAATAGAAATGAAAGTACTCAAATTTGGTGGAACTTCTGTTGGTAGCGCCCAATGTATGAAAGATGTTGCCAAATTAATTTGTGACGGGAATCAAAAAATCGTAGTGTTGTCGGCCATGGCCGGGACAACGAACACCTTGGTGGAAATATCGGACTATCTGTATAAGAAGAATACCGATGGAGCCCGGGAAACGATTGGAAGTCTTGAACGAAAGTACATCAAAGTCATCGATGAACTGTACAGCACCGACGAATATAAGCAAAAGGCCCTCGATGTAGTGAAGGGTTGCTTCGACCATATACGCTCGTTTACCAAAGATCTCTTCACGCTGTTCGAAGAGAAGGTTATTTTGGCACAGGGCGAATTGATGTCGACGGCCATGATGCACAACTACCTGTTGGAACAAGGGGTGAAGTCGGTCCTTATCCCGGCTCTCGACTATATGCGTACCGACAAGAATTCGGAACCCGACAACCAGTTTATCAAAACCAAACTTACGGCATTGTTGCAAGAGAACTCCGATGCCGAAATCTATATCACTCAAGGCTATATCTGCCGCAATGCCTACGGCGAGATTGACAACCTGCAACGCGGTGGCAGTGATTATTCGGCTTCGCTGATAGGTGCTGCTATCAATGCCGAGGAGATACAAATCTGGACCGACATAGACGGCATGCACAACAATGACCCCCGATTCGTGGAGAATACGAAACCGGTTCGTCACCTGCAATTCGAAGAGGCTGCCGAGCTGGCCTACTTCGGTGCCAAGATTCTGCATCCTACCTGTGTGCTCCCGGCCAAGTTGAACAATATACCGGTACGGTTGCTCAACACGATGCAGCCCGATGCTCCCGGTACCCTGATTTGCGATACTCACGAAAATACCAACGGCCAGATCAAGGCTATCGCCGCCAAAGAGAACATCACGGCCATCAAGATAAAATCGGGCCGCATGCTGCTGGCCTACGGTTTCCTGCGCAAGGTATTCGAGATATTCGAGAGCTACCAGACCTCGATCGATATGGTTACCACCTCGGAGGTAGGGGTGTCGCTGACTATCGACAACACGAAACATTTGCAGGAGATTCTCGACGACTTGCGTAAGTTCGGTACGGTTACGGTCGACGAAGACATGGTGATTATCTGTGTTGTAGGCGATTTGGAGTGGAACAATGTAGGGTTTGAATCGGCAGCCGTCCAGGCCATGAAAGATATACCCGTGCGCATGATCTCTTACGGAGGCAGCAACTACAATATATCTTTCCTGGTTCGCCGGCAAGACAAGGTGAAAGCGCTACGATCGCTCAGCCAGTATCTTTTTGAAAACAAATAAATAAATTATAACACAGTGTCATGCAGAATGTGTTCTGCATGACACTTTACTTTTTGTGACACATGTTTCCTATTACTCATTTCAATCAAGAAAAAACTCCGTTTTATTATTACGATAAGACGCTGTTGAACAATACACTCTCTACACTTACCCGCCTGGCCGAAGAACGGAATTTTCAGGTACACTATGCCATCAAAGCCAATGCCAATCCCGAGGTATTGCGACTGATTGCCGCTTCGGGAGTAGGGGCCGACTGCGTAAGCGGCGGCGAGATAAAGGCCGCTCTGGAGGCTGGATTCCCGGCCCGAAAGATTGTATTCGCCGGCGTAGGAAAGGCCGACTGGGAAATCGAGTACGCGCTCGATAACAAAATATTCTGCTTCAATGTAGAGTCGGCCGAAGAGTTGGCCGTCATCGAAGAGCTGGCCCGCAAGAAAGAGACGGTCGCCTCGATTGCCTTGCGGCTGAACCCCAATATCGACGCACATACCCACGAATACATCACGACGGGCCTGAGTGAAAACAAATTCGGTATTCCCATCGAGATGCTCGATGGCGTACTTGCCCAATTGCAAGGCTATACGCATGTACAGCTTATCGGCTTCCACTTTCATATCGGATCTCAAATCTTGAACATGGAGGCTTTCCGGGTACTCTGCGAACGCATCAACCGCCTGCAAGACGATCTGGTGAAACGGAATATCCAGGTAAAGCACATCAATGTAGGAGGCGGCCTGGGTGTCGATTACGACAATCCGGATAAAAACCCCATCCCCGATTTTGAAACCTACTTCAATGTATTCCGCGACACGCTCGACCTGCGCAGCGGCCAACAGTTGCACTTCGAGCTGGGACGTGCTATCGTATGCCAGTGCGGTTCGCTCATCACGCGAGTACTCTATGTGAAGAAATCGCTCAAAAAGCAATTTGTCATCGTCGATGCCGGTATGACCGACCTTATTCGTCCGGCTCTGTATCAGGCCCATCATCATATCGAGAACATTACCTCCGATATGGCCATGCAGCCCTACGATGTAGTAGGCCCTATCTGCGAATCGTCAGATTGCTTCGGAAAGAATGTCATGCTGAATGCAACCGAGCGAGGCGATTTGATTGCTATTCGGTCGGCCGGAGCCTACGGCGAAATCATGGCTTCGCAATACAACTGCCGCCCATTGCCCGGACATTTGATAGAATAAAATAATTATTAACAATAATTTATGTATTCGTATTTAGAAATATAGTATTTTTGCGATTACAAAATTGTAATCATTACAAATAAAGAAAGATGAAAGAATCGGCTCAAAACAAACTACGTCGTTACAACATAAAGCCCTCGGTACAGCGCATGGCCGTGTTGGATTATCTGATGACTCATCACACACATCCGACGGCCGATACAATATTCAATGCTTTGTATCCGTCTATTCCCACACTGTCGAAGGCAACCGTTTACAACACGTTGAATTTGCTGACCGAGCAAGGCGTCATTCAAATGATTACAATCGACGAAAAGAATGCCCGTTTCGATGCCCGTGAAACACCTCACTTGCATTTCAGGTGCAATGAATGCGGCGAAATATTCGATTTCGATTTGCCTCCTTTTGCGATGGATGCACTCAAGGAGTTCGAAGTTACCGACATTCAGATGTATTGCAAGGGCGTATGTCCGTCGTGCCAGAAAAAGAAAGAGAACATCAACTAATCAATAACACAGCATTAACAACTAAAAATAACCAATCATGAAAAAGTTTATTTGTACTGTATGCGGTTACGTATACGAAGGTGAAGAAGCTCCTGAATTTTGCCCCCAATGCCACCAACCCCGTTCGAAGTTCAAAGAACTGGTTGAGTCGGACAAACTCGATTTCGTAACCGAACACCATATTGGCGACGGTGTTGTAGAAGACGCCGAGGTTATGGAAGGTCTTAAAGCTCACTTCGCTGGCGAATGCACCGAAGTAGGTATGTACTTGGCTATGAGCCGTCAGGCCGATCGTGAAGGCTATCCCGAAATTGCCGAGGCTTTCAAACGCTATGCTTTCGAAGAGGCTGAACACGCTTCGAAATTTGCCGAATTGCTGGGTGAAGTAGTTTGGAACACCGAGAAGAACGTAAAAGCCCGTATGGAGGCTGAAAGCGGTGCTTGCGCCGACAAGATGCGTATCGCCAAACGTGCCAAAGAATTGGGTTACGATGCAATCCACGACACGGTACACGAAATGGCCAAAGACGAAGCTCGTCACGGCAAAGGCTTCGAAGGTCTGTACAACCGCTATTTCAAGAAATAAAAAATTGCCATTAGTTTACAGAGAGAGGGCGGCCCGAAAGAGTTGCCCTCTCTTTTTTGTCTGCTGTGTCGCAATAAAATACAGACCGTCCGGAATGAAAAATATCTGAAACGATGTTTCGATATTTTATTCTCCACTCATCTTTTTGTATCTTTGTCGCAATTATCAGACTAATCTCAATGAAGAATATACGCAACTTTTGTATCATAGCCCATATAGACCATGGTAAAAGTACCTTGGCCGACCGCTTGTTGGAGTACACCAAAACCATTGCCGAGAAAGACCTGCAAGACCAGGTACTCGACAATATGGATTTGGAGCGCGAACGCGGCATCACCATCAAGAGCCATGCCATACAGATGGAGTATCTCTACCAAGGTGAAAAATACATTTTGAACCTGATAGATACTCCGGGGCACGTCGATTTCTCGTACGAGGTTTCTCGCTCCATCGCCGCCTGCGAAGGAGCTCTACTCATTGTAGATGCTTCGCAAGGCATTCAGGCACAAACGATTTCGAACCTCTATATGGCTATCGAACACGACCTGGAGATTATCCCGGTGGTGAACAAGGTCGATTTGGAGAGTGCCCGCCCCGACGAGGTGGAAGACCAGATTGTCGAGTTGCTGGGTTGCAAACGCGAAGAGATTATCCGGGCCAGCGGTAAGACGGGGCAGGGTGTCGAGGAGATTCTTGCCGCCATTATCGAGCGGGTAGAGCCGCCCAAGGGCGACGTAGATGCCCCGCTGCAGTGCCTTATCTTCGACTCGGTGTTTAACTCGTTCCGCGGAATTATCGCTTACTTCAAGATATGCAACGGCCGTATACGGACCGGCGACAAGGTGAAATTCGTAGCTACGGGCAAAGAGTATGAGGCCGACGAAATCGGGGTGCTCAAACTGGACATGGTGCCTCGCAACGAATTGCTGGCCGGCGATGTAGGCTATATCATTTCGGGTATCAAAACCTCGCGTGAGGTGAAGGTGGGCGACACCATTACCCACATAGACCGCCCGTGTGCGGCAGCAATCGACGGGTTCGAAGAGGTGAAGCCCATGGTCTTTGCCGGTGTTTATCCCATCGAGACCGAGGACTTCGAGAACCTGCGTTCGTCGCTGGAGAAACTGCAGTTGAACGATGCTTCGCTTACGTTCCAGCCCGAGTCGTCGGCTGCGCTGGGCTTCGGATTCCGTTGCGGATTTCTGGGGCTGCTCCACATGGAGATTGTGCAGGAGCGTCTCGACCGCGAGTTCAATATGGACGTGATTACGACCGTGCCCAACGTATCGTACAAAGTCTATGACAAGAAGGGCGGAATGATCGAGGTTCACAACCCCTCGGGGTTGCCCGACCCAACCTTGATCGACCACATCGAGGAGCCCTACATCCGGGCTTCGGTCATCACGGCTACCGACTACATAGGCCCCATTATGACCCTCTGCCTGGGCAAACGGGGCGAACTGGTAAAGCAGGAGTACATCTCGGGCAACCGGGTAGAAATCATCTACGACATGCCGCTGGGCGAAATCGTTATCGACTTCTACGACAAGCTGAAAAGTATATCGAAGGGGTATGCCTCGTTTGATTACCACATTCACGACTTCAGAGAGTCGAAGCTGGTGAAACTCGATATTCTGCTCAACGGAGAGTCGGTCGATGCCCTGTCGACCTTGACCCACGTAGACAATGCCGTCACCTTTGGCCGGCGCATGTGCGAGAAGTTGAAGGAGCTCATTCCGCGTCAGCAGTTCGAGATTGCCATCCAGGCCGCCATCGGTGCCAAGATTATCGCCCGCGAGACCATCAAGCCGGTACGCAAGGATGTAACGGCCAAATGTTACGGCGGCGATATAAGCCGTAAGCGCAAACTGTTGGAGAAACAGAAAAAAGGAAAGAAACGGATGAAGCAAATCGGTTCGGTCGAGGTGCCTCAAAAGGCTTTCCTGGCGGTGCTGAAACTCGACTAAGCGGGGTTATCCCTTTTTTGATTCCGAGGCAGAAAAACTGTAACGAGCTTTTTTTGTTTAAACTACAAAAACAACCCATATGGACAGCTTGTATGCCATAAAGAAATCGATCAAGAACTACGCCAGCGGCGGTAACGTGTTGATCGTAGCTACGCTTTTGGCTTTTATCATAGCCAATTCACCGCTCGCCAATCTCTATTTTTCGTGGTGGGCACAACCCATATCCCTTCAGGTGGGCGGGTTCAACCTCTTCAGTCACGGTGGCGAACCGATGACGGTCATGGCATTCATTAACGATGCGCTCATGGCCATCTTCTTTTTCTCCATCGGCCTCGAAATCAAACGCGAGGTACTGGTGGGCGAGTTGACCTCTCTGAAGCAGGCCCTGCTGCCCATTGTCGCAGCTATCGGCGGTATGGTGGTACCGGTGCTGCTCTTCATGTATGTAGGGCGGGGGAGTGATTTCCTGCGGGGCAGTGCCATACCGATGGCTACCGATATAGCCTTTTCGCTGGGTGTACTGGCGATGCTGGGCAAGCGGGTACCCATAGCCCTGAAGATATTCCTCACTACGCTGGCGGTTGTCGACGACATAGGCGGCATTCTGGTGATTGCCTTCTTCTACTCGACACACATCGAGGTGACCTATCTGCTCTATGCCGTAGGGGTATTCCTGGTGCTATGGATAGGCGGACGGGCCGGCGTAAACAGCAAACTCTTCTACTTTGCATTGGGCGGTGTCGTGTGGTTCCTGTTCCTCAATTCGGGCATTCACCCCACCATTGCGGGGGTATTGGTCGCCTTCTGTATTCCAGCCAAGCCGGTGTTGGCAACCTCGCACTTTATCTGCACGATACGCCAGGAGATTGCCAATTTCCCGCAAGAACAATTCGAAGACAGCGACCGCTCGATTATGCTCTCGAAAGAGCAAATCAACTGCCTGAAGAGCATCGAGTCGGCCTCGGATAAGGTCATCAGCCCGCTGCAGGATTTGGAAGATACGCTGCACCCCGTCATCAACTATCTTATCATTCCGCTCTTTGCCTTTGCCAATGCCGGCATTGTGCTCTCGGGTCTCGAGTTCTCCTCGCTCTTCTCGGGTATCAGTCTGGCTGTTTTCGTGGGTCTGTTGGTGGGAAAATTCCTGGGTATCTTCCTCTCGTCGTGGCTGGTCATCAAGCTGAAAATCGTGCCGATGCCCACCCGCACCACCTGGAAGTCACTGGCAGCCGTATCGGTATTGGGTGGTATCGGATTCACCGTGTCGCTCTTCATCGCCAACCTCTCGTTTGGCGACATGGGGCCCGAAGGAGCTGCACTGCTTGAGCGGGCCAAACTGGGTATTGTAGCCGGTTCGTTGGCGGCAGGAATACTGGGATATATTTTCTTGAATATGACATTGCCCCGACAGGTAGAAGAGGAGGATTGACCCGACCGGGAAGCCGGGTTTACTCAAACTTGATGGACTTGGCCGGACGAATAAGCGAAACTAAATACGAGGGGGCAATCAGCATCAGCACCGAGATGGCCATACAGCCGATGTTCAGCCAGAGGATGTACCAGAAATTGAGTTCGATGGGCACATAAGGCACGTAGTAGGCCTCGGGGTTGAGTTTGATAATGTGGAACTGCTGTTGCAGGAAACACAAGGCCAGACCGATGACATTGCCCCAAATCATACCTTTCCCCACGAGGAAGGTCGAAACATAGAGGAATATCTCGCGTATCGAGGTATTGTTTGCGCCCAGCGCCTTGAGAATACCAATCATGTTGGCCCGCTCCAGAATGATAATCAGCAGGCCTGAAATCATGGTAAAGCCCGATACGGCAGCCATGAGAATGAGAATAATCCACACGTTCATGTCCAGCAGGTCGAGCCACCCGAAAAAGATAGGGTTCAGCGTGCGGATAGATTGCGGGTAGTAGTGGGTGCCGTAATCGTCGGGGCGGTCGATTAACTGCGTATATAGGTCGTAAGCGATATTGTCGGCCTGGTCGAAGTCGTTGACCAGTAACTCGATTTCGCTATACTGGTCGGGGGTCCAGCCGTTGAGCCGTTGCACCTGGCGCACATCGCCAATCATCAGCAGTTTATCATAGTCCGAGAAGTCGGTTTGATAGATACCCGACACCAGAAACCGGCGGGCCCGTACCTGATCTTGCACAAAATAACAGTAGATTTTATCGCCCACATGCAGGTTCATTTTGTCGGCGATAGTCTTGGAGACAATCACCTCGTTGGAGGTTGCCGAATCGGTTATGAGGGGTAGATTACCCTCAACCAGATATTTCTTGAAAAACGACCAGTCGTAGTCGGGCATCACCCCTTTCAGGACCACACCCATAAAGTCGCTGTCGGTCTTGATCATTCCCAGTTTCGTACCTACGGGCTCGACTTTGGCTACCCCTTCGTGAGCCATCAAAACCTGACGCAGGCTGTCGGTATATTGTACCGGCTGCTTTTCGTAGGTCGTATTGCTGTCGAACGAGGTTATCTGTATGTGAGAGCCGAAGCCTACCACCTTGTCGCGAATCTCCTGTTTGAAGCCAATGACAATCGCTACCGAGAGTATCATAACGGCCAAACCCAATGCAACCCCGGCCACGGCTACCCGTATGGCCGGAGGTGTTGCCTTCTTCCGATAGCTTTTGTCGAAATGAATGCGATTGGCAATATATAGTTTCCAGTTATTCATGTACGGCTACACGACCGGGATAGGCCTCCAATGCCTTTTTCAATACGATCAGGGCTTTGGCCAACTCTTCTTTTTCCAGTACATAGGCCATACGCACCTCGTTCTTTCCCAACCCCGGGGTAGTGTAGAAGCCCGAGGCCGGAGCCATGAATACCGTCTGGCCTTCATACTCGAATTCGGAGAGGCACCACTCACAGAACTTGTCGGCATCGTCGACCGGCAACTTGGCCACCGTGTAGAAGGCGCCCATGGGGATGGGAGAGTAGCAGCCTGGGATGCGGTTCAGACCGTCGATCAGGAACTTGCGCCGCTCTACATACTCGTTGTACGTAGCAAGCATATAGCTCTCGGGGGCATCGATCGACGCCTCGGCAATGAGTTGGCCGATAAGCGGTGGACTGAGTCGTGCCTGACAGAACTTCATCACATTCTTCTTCAACTCCTTGTGACGGGTAATCAAGGCACCGATGCGGATACCGCACTCGCTGTACCGCTTCGATACCGAGTCGATAAGCACCACTTGCTCTTCGATACCTTCGAGGTGGAATGCCGAAATGTAGGGAGCTCCGGTGTAACAGAACTCACGATAGACCTCGTCGGAGAAGAGGAACAAGTCGTATTTCTTCACCAGGTCGCGTATCTGGTTCATCTCTTTTTGCGTATAGAGATAGCCCGTGGGATTGTTGGGGTTACAAATCAGTATCGCCTTGGTTTTCGGGGTAATGAGGGCTTCGAACTTTTCGACCGAAGGCAGCGCAAACCCTTCGTCGATCGAGGAGGGCAGAGTCTTGATAACCGCTCCGGCCGAGATGGCAAAGGCCATATAGTTGGCATAGGCCGGTTCGGGTACGATGATTTCGTCGCCCGGGTCGAGGCAGGCCATGAACGAGAACAATACCGCCTCGGACCCGCCGGTGGTGATGATAATATCGTCGGGGGTTACGTGTATGTTGAACTTGGCATAGTATTGAACCAGTTTCTCCCGCAAGCTCTTTATCCCTTCGCTGGGGCTATACTCCAGCGTGCGGCGGTCGATGTGCTTGAGCGCATCCAGACCGATTTGAGGGGTAGGGAGGTCGGGTTGACCAATGTTCAGGTGGTAAACTTTTATACCTCTTTCTTTCGCCTTATTGGCCAGAGGGACCAGTTTACGTATGGGTGAGGCCGGCATAATTTCACCTCGATGGGAAATAGTTGGCATATCTTCTTCTTTAATGTATAAATAGACTAAACTGAAATTTTTTGAAATGCAAAGATAAAAATTTTACTTTTCTATCCGTCCATAAAAAAGAGAGAATGTGCATGACAAGGGGTTAAATAGAACAAATATGACCATTTACAGAAAGTTATAGAGGGGCTGTCCCGTATCATCAGGATAAGAAAGCGCCCCTTTCGTTTGTCTCTACGCTCATCTTTCACTATCTTTGTAGAAGATAGGGGGTGATTCGGAATAAAAAATACCGAAACAAGTTTCGATATTTTATTCTCCGCTCACCTTTTGCTATCTTTGAATAAGATAGGAGTCGGTTCGGCAGAGTCAAAGTTGAAAACTGCGTTTTCCTTTGCCTCTACTCTCACCTTTCGCTATCTTTGTTACACGAATCTGAATAAAGCGAGTTCTATGGATGAATTGAAACATCTCTTTTTGCTCCTGGTTTTTCCCGAAAAGACCTGGCAAAAGACAGACAAGGCACCTTGTGCTACACAGCTATTTCTGAATCAGTTTCTTTACCCGCTGATGGGGGTTACGGCTGTGGTCTGTTTTCTGGGATATTTCTTCCACGACATTTCGCTGTCGCGGGCTCTGCAACTGGCCATCATCGAATTTGTAAAATTTTTCGGGGGATTCTATGCGCTGGTGTATGTGATGAAAGTTTTATCGACGCACCTGTTGGAGGTGGTACAGCCCGAGTCGCGAATCAAACGATTCGTAGGGTACAACCTGGGGTTGTACATGTTGTTCGACATCTGCATTCTGGTGGTGCGCTACTTCTGCGAAGTACCGGCCATAGTCGATTTTCTGCCGCTGCTGCTGGCGTATGTCATTTGGAACAGTCAAAAATATATGGAAATACCCGAGCAAAAAAGCATCTTGTATGTGGTGACTACCACAGTGTTGTTTCTGGCTATCCCGATGGCCATACAGAAACTGCTCTACTTTTTCATGCCCGGTGTCATGTAACCATTAAAAGATGAAGATTAAACGATGAAACTACCACAAATAAATATTCGCAACAAACGGGCCTCTTTCGACTACGAGTTGCTCGATACGTTCAATGCCGGCATCGTATTGTCGGGGACCGAAATCAAATCGATCAGGCTGGGCAAAGCGGGGTTGAACGACTCTTTCTGCTACGTCAACAACGGCGAGGTATGGATTAAGAACATGTATATCGCCGAATATTTCTACGGCTCGTACAACAACCATTCGTCGCGCCGCGACCGCAAGTTGCTGCTCAACCGCAAGGAGATTGCGAAAATCGAACGGGCCTCGCGCGAGTCGGGTTTCTCCATCATTCCCACCCGGGTCTTCATCAACGACAAGGGGCTGGCCAAGGTGACCATAGCCATAGCCAAAGGGAAGAAAGAGTACGACAAGCGTGACTCGATTAAAGAGCGGGAAGACAAGCGGCAGATGGACCGCATGTTCAAGCATTGATAGCTTTACGGGTAATAATCAACACCTTTCGATTGTCGGCAAGTGTGGTGGCAAAGAGATAAAATTCGCCGCCGTCTTTGCACTTGAGTCGTTTTTGCAACTCGTTTGCCGTGAGCGGAAAGTTTCGCGTCGAGAGGTTGATGCGGGGATATTGTTTCCCAACCGTTTTCAAACTCTTGGCGTTGAAATCGATGACTTCGACCACCTCGAATTTCCGTCCCGGAAAATCGGGCAGGTAACAATCCGATGTATATAGATGGCTGTTTATTTGCAACTTGTCGACTCCATACGCAGCCGCTACCGATTTATAGGCCCCCGCTTTGAGAATAGACGAGTTGGGCTCGTACAGGTATCGGGCCACCGTATCGCAAGGGGCAGAGTGGGGAAGTTGCCTCTCTTCATCGAGACGGAAAGTGAACGTAGATTCCCGACCCGCAGCATCCATATCGACACAGTGAATCGTCGTGGCCATCTCTTGGGTTGAAGTATCTGAGTTTATGACCAGAAGCAGCTCCTTGCACTCGTTTCGTACCGATACGACATGTACCTCGCCGACCTCGGGCAAAAGCGTCAGAATAGCCGAAATATCAGCCATAGGCGAAACCTTCACGACAATACGTCGGCCATGGCGCAACAGTTGGGGCATCAGTGCCACCACATTAGGCTCGCATTCGTCGAGGGCAAAAATCCGTTTGTTGCCGCTTCCCCTCCGGGCTGGATCGATATAGAGCGTATCGAAACAGCGGTTACAATACTGTATGAAGTGGGTACTGTCATCCTCGACCACCGTGATGTTGTCGGCCCCCAGCCATTTGAAGTTGGAGCGGGCAGCCTGGCAATATTCGGCCATGCGCTCCACGTAAACGACCTGCGTGGCCTTTTGCGCCAGGTAACAGGTATCTATGCCCAAGCCTCCGGTCAGGTCGGCCAAATCGCCCGATTGGATGAGTCGTTGCTTATACCGGGCCGTCTGTGCGGAAGAGCATTGCTCGGTCGAGAGGAGTGAGGGAAATACCAGATTCGGGTTAGCTGCCCAGTCCGGCAATTTGTGGCGAATTTTTTTGCGGGCCTCGATTTGCAGAATGGCCCACGCCACATCGAAGTCGGCCTGTATATTCATCAGCCGCAACCGATTGGTATCGGCATCGGCATATTCGGAGATGAAATCTTGGATGGTTCGCTGGTATTTCATGGAGCAAAGATAGAAAAAACTCCTGCAAGTTTGGCTTTTTTGTTTCCACCTTTCCATATCCATATAGACGCTCGGCAAAGTCAAATGTCGAAAACTGTGCTTTCCATTTGTCTCTGCTCTCGCCTTTCACTATCTTTGCAAAGAAATGCAAAACAAGGTTGCGGATGCTTGCCGGCATGGTGTCAGGCAAGAGTCTCACCACCGGATTTTGCCAGTAAAACAGATTTATGAAAAAATACATTCTCGATTTTCGAATAGCCGAAAATGTACAGTTGCATGACAACTATGCACTCTTGAAATTGACACCTGCCAACGGGCAACCGTTGCCCCCCATGCTGCCGGGGCAGTTTGTCGAGGTGCGGGTCGATCGCTCTCCCGCCACCTTTTTGAGGCGTCCTATCTCCATCAATTTTGTCGATTATGACCGCAACGAGTTGTGGTTGCTCATCCGTAAAGCCGGTGAGGGAACCCGTACCCTGTGTGCTCTGCCGGCCGGCGAAACCTTGAACCTGGTTCTGCCGCTGGGTAATACCTTTACACCCCCCGAGAACCCGAACGAGAAGATTCTGCTCGTAGGTGGCGGTGTGGGTATAGCTCCTATGCTCTACTGGGGTAAATACCTGAAGGAAAAGGGTTATACGCCCCGGTTCCTGCTGGGTTTCCGCAGCGACAAAGACCTGCTGCAATACGAGCAGTTCAAGCAGTGGGGCGAGGTTTACATCTCAACCGAAGATGGTTCGTTGGGAGAAAAAGGTTTTGTGACTCAGCACTCGGTGCTCGAGCAGCCGTTCGACCGACTCTATGTGTGTGGCCCCAAGCCCATGATGGTAGCCGTGGCCCGGTATGCCCGTGAGCGGAATATCTTTTGCGAGGTATCGCTCGAGAATACGATGGCATGCGGCGTGGGTGCCTGCCTCTGCTGTGTAGAAGACACAGTCGAAGGCCATGTGTGTGTATGTAAAGAAGGTCCTATCTTTAATATAGAAAAACTCAAATGGCAGATTTAAAAGTTAATATAGGTGCACTGTCCCTGAAAAATCCGGTGATGACCGCTTCGGGGACGTTTGGTTATGGCGAAGAGTTTGCCGATTTCATCGACCTGTCTCGTCTGGGCGGTATCATAGTCAAAGGTACCACGCTGCATCATCGCGAGGGCAATCCGTATCCCCGTATGGCCGAGACGCCTGCGGGTATGCTCAACGCCGTAGGTCTCCAGAACAAGGGCGTAGACTATTTCATCGAGCACATCTATCCCCGTATCCAGGAGATCGATACCCACTTTCTGGTGAATGTGTCGGGAGCCTCGGTCGAGGACTATGTGGCTACCACCGAGAAGATTGCAGCCTTGGACCGTATCCCGGCCATCGAGTTGAATATCTCGTGCCCCAATGTAAAGGAGGGCGGAATGGCTTTCGGTACCTCGTGCCAGAGTGCGGCTGCCGTTGTGCGGGCCGTGCGGGCTGCCTACCCGAAGACACTGATCGTGAAACTGTCGCCCAACGTGACCGACATTACCGAAATAGCCCGAGCCGTCGAGGCCGAAGGGGCCGATGCCGTGTCGTTAATCAACACCTTGCTGGGTATGGCTATCGATGCGCAGCGGCGTCGCCCGGTACTCTCGACCGTCACTGGAGGACTGTCTGGAGCCTGTGTCAAACCCATTGCCCTGCGTATGGTTTGGCAGACCTATCATGCCGTGAAGATTCCTATTGTGGGGCTGGGGGGTATTATGAATGCCACCGATGCCATTGAATTCCTGTTGGCCGGAGCTTCGGCCATCGAGGTAGGTACCGCCAACTTCATAGACCCTCAGATTTCGGAGAAAATCGTCGACGGAATCGACGAATATCTCGAAAAAAATCATATCTCGTCGGTAAAAGAGTTGATAGGCGGACTTATTCTATAAGCTGTTTATTAACAGATAAATAAAAAATAGCGAATATAGATTTGCTGCATTACTGCAATCTATATTCGCTATTTAAGTATTGCTTTATATGCTGGGTGAGAGGACGATATAAAGTATTACTTCATATCTGTTCCCCTCACCGGCATCAACAAGTCATTAAAGAATCTCGACAGAGCGTTTGATAAAGTTGCTCAAAGCCTCGCCCTTCAGCATGTTGTTGGAGAGGAGAGCCAAGTCGACCAACTGACGAACCAGCGGGTTCTTGTCGGCATAGCTCTTCAGTACGTCCGACTCTTTGGCACGCAATTCCTTGGCCTTCTCTTCGGCACTTTTCAAAGCCTCTTTGTCGGCTACGGGTACCTCTTCGTCCTTCTTGTCTTTCTTGGCCTCTTGCAGACGGGTGATTTCGGCATTGACCGTGTTCAACTCGTCGAGTATCGGGGTCAACTGCTCTTTGCACGACGACTCGGTGTCGGCGATAATCCGTTGCGTCAAGGGGTGCTCGGTGTTGACAATGAGGTTGTAGCTGTCGGGCAGTTCGCCATAGATAGCCATACCCGGTTGTATGGCAGCCATATCCTTCATACGACGCATGAACTCGTTCTGCGTAATCACAATAGGTTGTGCCGTAGCACCTACGGGCTCGAACATAACCAGGAAGTCGCTCTTCTCGATGACAGGAATCTGCGATTTGAATACCGTAGTCATCACTTCGCGCTGTTGCTCATTGAGGGCAACCGACGACTTGTTGTCGCTCTTCTGAATCAATCGGTCTATCAAGTCGCTGTCGACCCGTACGAAACGACATTTACCCAACTTCTGCTCCAACATACCGATGAAGTGGGGGTCTAACTGACCGTTCATCAGCAACACATCGTAACCCTTCGCGGTAGCGGTCTCGATGTAGCTGTATTGGGCCTCCTTGTCGGTGGCATACAGGTAGATGAGTTGTCCGTCCTTGTCGGTCTGGTTGCCTTCAATCAGCGTCTTGTACTCGTCGAGGGTGTAGTATTTCTCTTCGGTATCTTTCAGCAGAACGAATTTCTGAGCCCGTTCGTAGAACTTCTCGTCCGAGAGCATACCGTACTCGATGAAGATCTTCAGGTCGTCCCATTTCTCTTCGAACTGTTTGCGGTCGCTGTTGAAAATCTCTTGCAAACGTTCGGCCACCTTCTTGGTGATGTAACCCGAAATCTTCTTCACATTCGAGTCGCTTTGCAGGTACGAACGCGATACGTTCAGCGGGATGTCGGGCGAGTCGATGACACCTTGCAGCAACATCAGGAAGTCGGGGACGATACCTTCGACCGAATCGGTTACAAATACCTGGTTGCAGTACAGCTGTATCTTATACCGGTTGATGTCGATGTTGTTCTTGATTTTCGGGAAGTAAAGAATACCCGTCAACTTGAAGGGGTAGTCGATATTCAGGTGAATCCAGAAGAGCGGTTCGTCGATGCCGGGATAGAGGTCGGAATAGAATTTCCTGTAATCCTCGTCGGTCAGGTCGGTCGGTTTGCGAGTCCAGGCCGGCTCCAAGTCGTTGATGACTTTGTCTTTGTCGGTATCGACATATTTGCCGTCTTTCCACTCTTGCTCTTTACCGAATACAACGGGTACGGGCAAGAAGCGGCAATACTTCTTCAGCAGCGTCTCGATGCGTTGCTCTTCGAGGAACTCCTTGTTCTCATCGTCGATATACAACACAATATCGGTACCGCGTTCGCTCTTGTCGATGTCGGTCATCTCGTAGGCAGGCGAACCGTCGCAGCTCCACATGACACCTTTTGCCCCCTCTTTATAGGACAAGGTGCGAATCTCGACCTTCTTCGAAACCATGAAGGAGGAGTAGAAGCCCAAGCCGAAGTGGCCGATGATGGCGTTGGCATCGTTTTTATATTTCTCCAGAAACTCTTCAGCACCCGAAAAGGCAATCTGGTTGATATATTTGTCTATCTCTTCGGCCGTCATGCCTATACCGTGGTCGGAGATGGTAAGCGTGCCGGCCTTCTTGTCGATCGAAACCGATACGTTCATCGCACCCAGCTCGCCTTTGAAGTCGCCAAAAGATGCCAGAGTCTTCAGTTTCTGCGTAGCATCGACGGCATTGGATACCAGCTCTCTCAAGAATATTTCGTGATCGCTGTACAAAAACTTTTTGATAACGGGGAAGATGTTGTCGGTCGTAACCCCGATAGTACCTTTTTGCATGGTTATATGTTTTTATTGTTACAATTTTCTACTCGAAATTTTTCAAAAAAAATGCCAGACTCAAAAAGTCTGACATTTTGGCTTATTCTCTTCCCGTCGTGTCACGCCTCTTTCTTCGAGTCGATAATCGACGAAACGATTTTGTGATTTTCCTGGTCGAAGTCGACCCGTATCGTGTCGCCCTCCTGAACGGTAGCCCGGATAATCATCTCGGCCAACTCATCCTCGAGATATTTCTGGATGGCCCGTTTCAAGGGTCGGGCACCGAACTGTACATCGTACCCCTTCTCGGCAATGAAGTTTTTGGCAGCATCGGTGATTTCGAGGTGATACCCCAACGTCTCTACCCGTTTGTAGAAGCCGCTCAATTCCAAGTCTATAATCTGGAAGATGGCTTTCTTGTCGAGCTGGTCGAACATGACGATGTCGTCGATACGGTTCAGGAACTCGGGCGAAAAGGCACGGTTCAGAGCCTTTTGGATGACACCCCGCGAGTAGTCTTTCTCCGAAACGGTATTGGTCGAGAAACCTACGCCCTGGCCGAAATCCTTCAACTGGCGGGTACCGATGTTCGAAGTCATAATCAGGATGGTATTCTTGAAGTCGATACGACGACCCAGACTGTCGGTCAACCGGCCTTCGTCCAAGACCTGCAACAGTAGATTGAATACATCGGGGTGAGCCTTCTCTATCTCGTCGAGCAGTACGACCGAATAGGGTTTGCGGCGTACCTTCTCGGTGAGCTGGCCACCCTCTTCGTAACCCACGTATCCCGGAGGGGCACCAACGAGCCGCGACACGGTGAACTTCTCCATATATTCACTCATGTCGATGCGGATAAGGGCATCTTTCGAGTCGAACAGATACTCGGCCAACTTCTTGGCCAGATGCGTTTTACCTACGCCCGTCGGACCCAGGAACATAAAGGTACCGATAGGCTTATCGGGGTCTTTCAATCCCACCCGGTTGCGCTGTATGGCCTTCACCACTTTGTCTACAGCCTCATCCTGACCGATGATTTCGCGCTTCAGTTCTCCAGCCATGGCCAGCAGTTTGTTGCCTTCGGCCTGAGCAATACGCTGCACGGGCACGCCGGTCATCATGGCTACCACCTCGGCTACTTTCTCTTCGTCGACAATCTCGCGGTGTTGCTGCATCTGTTTCTCCCAGTTGTCTTTGGCCGTCTCCAGAGAGAGCTGCAACTCCTTCTCCTTGTCGCGGAAGCTGGCTGCCAATTCGTAATTCTGCGATTTCACGGCGTTTATCTTGTCCTCGCGGCAAGTCTCGATTTGAGCCTCCAGACTCTCGATCTCCTTAGGTACCGTAATGTTCGACACATGTACCCGGGCTCCCGCTTCGTCCAAGGCATCGATGGCCTTGTCGGGGAAATTCCGGTCGCTGATATAGCGGTCTGTCAATTTGACACAAGCCTCCAGCGCAGCGTCGGTATAGGTTACGTTGTGATGGTCTTCGTAACGGCCCTTGATGTTGTTGAGAATCTGCAGGGTCTCTTCGGGTGTCGTAGGCTCGACCATAATCTTCTGGAACCGACGCTCCAAGGCTCCGTCTTTCTCGATATTCTTGCGATACTCGTCGAGCGTGGTGGCACCGATACACTGTATCTCGCCCCGCGAAAGTGCCGGCTTCAGCATGTTGGCCGCATCGAGCGAACCGGTAGCGCCACCGGCCCCCACGATGGTGTGAATCTCGTCGATAAACAAGATGATATTGGGGTTTTTCGAGAGTTCGTTCAAGATAGCCTTGATGCGCTCTTCGAACTGTCCGCGATACTTGGTGCCGGCTACAATCGAAGCCATGTCGAGCGAAATGAGCCGTTTGTCGAACAACACACGCGATACCTTACGCTGCACGATGCGCAGAGCAAGCCCCTCGACAATAGCCGATTTGCCCACACCCGGCTCACCGATGAGTACCGGGTTGTTCTTCTTCCGGCGGCTCAATACCTGGGCCAGCCGCTCTATCTCGTTGTCACGGCCTACGACGGGGTCGAGACGACCCTCTTCGGCCGCCTTGGTCATATCGGTACCGAAGTTGTCGAGCACGGGTGTATCGTTGTTGCTGCGCTGTGTCGAAGCGCTGCTGCCACTGCCGCCTTGCTGTTGTTCGCGGCGATAGTTGCGCTCATCCTCCAGTTCGTCGTCATCGTCGTCGGTAAAACCGGCTCCCATACCACGAGGGGAGGGGTGTTGTTCGGCCTCTGCTTCGCCAGTCGCTTCACCTTTTAAAAAGGCCGACACTTCGTCGTAGGTGATGTCGTTCGTATGGAGTATTTTCGCAGCCGGAGAATCCGATTCTTTCAAAATGGCCAGCAACAAGTGCTCCGAGTCGGTCTCTTGGCTCTTCATAAATCGAGCCTCGAGCATACTCATTTTCAACACTCTGTCTGTGCTTTTACTGATAGTCAGCTCGCTCGACTGCTGTTCCATGTGATTGTTGGAAGCGGATAGTTCATTTTCCAGCGAACTCTTTATCGTGCGAAGAGAAGCACCCAGCCCCACTAAGGCATCGACAGCCCGATTGGCCCCATCGCGTATAATCCCCAGCAACAAATGCTCGGGAACGATGTTGGAATTTTGAAGGCGTTCGGCTTCCTCCCGGCTGTAACCGAGAATTTCCTTTACATGTTGTGAAAAGTTTCTTTCCATAAACAAATCTGTCTCCTTATATTGATTTAGCAAATATACCACCTTTACGCCAAATATTGGCAGGTAAATATTATTTCTTGTGTATAACAAATAACATGCCGAATTTTCCCATTTGCCGAAGATTATTTATTGAGGGAGATACCTCGGTTTTTTCAAAAAATTGGTATCTTTGTACGCTAAAGAATCAATGTATAACCAATTTTCACTAATAAATGATTGACCAGGATAGAATTCTAAAGATAGACATCAATCAAGAGATGCAATCGGCCTACATCGATTACTCCATGTCGGTGATTGTAGCTCGAGCCTTGCCCGATGTGCGCGACGGTTTCAAGCCGGTACACCGCCGGGTGTTGTTCGGTATGGACAAACTGGGAAACACATCGGATAAACCTTACAAGAAATCTGCGAGAATCGTCGGTGACGTATTAGGTAAGTATCACCCGCACGGCGATTCGTCGGTATACTATGCACTGGTACGTATGGCCCAACCGTGGTCCTTGCGTTACCCGCTGGTCGACGGCCAGGGTAACTTTGGTTCGGTCGACGGCGACAGCCCTGCCGCCATGCGTTATACCGAGGCGCGACTCTCGCGCATTGCCGAAGAGACGCTTCGCGATATTGAAAAGGATACGGTCGATTTTACCCCCAACTTCGATAACACGCTCGAAGAGCCTACCGTATTGCCCACCCGCATACCGCAACTGCTGGTAAACGGGGCCTCGGGTATTGCCGTAGGTATGGCGACCAACATGCCGCCTCACAACCTGTCGGAGTGTATCGATGCTTCGGTTGCTCTGATCGACAACCGCGACATCACCATCGAGGAGTTGATGCAATATATCAAAGCTCCCGACTTCCCCACAGGGGGCATCATCTACGGCTATGCCGGTGTAAAGGATGCTTTCGAAACAGGCCGCGGTCGTATAGTCATCCGTGCCAAAGCCGAAATCGAGGTAGACAGCTCGACGGGTCGCGAATCGATTATCGTATCGGAAATTCCCTATGCCGTCAACAAGTCGGAATTGATTAAGAAAATCGCCGACTTGGTCGAAGAGAAGCGTCTGGACGGAATCTCGAACATCAACGACGAGTCCGACCGTGCCGGCATGCGCATCGTTATCGAAGTCAAGAAAGATGCCAACGCCAGCGTGGTGCTGAACAAGCTGTTCAAAATGACCGACCTGCAGTCGTCGTTCAGCGTCAACAACATTGCACTGGTACATGGTCGTCCTCAAACCTTGAACCTGAAACAACTGCTCGAATCTTTCGTTGACCACCGTCACGAAGTGGTTTTGCGCCGGACTCGATTCGACCTGGCCAAAGCCGAGGAGCGGGCCCATATACTCGAAGGTCTGATTATTGCATCGGACCACATCGACGAGGTTATCAAGATTGTAAGAGCTTCGCAGACTCGCGAAGAGGCCCGCACGCGCCTGATGGAGCGCTTCTCGCTCAGCGACAAGCAGGCTCAGGCCATTGTCGATATGCGTATCGGTCAGTTGACCGGTCTCGACCAGGACAAACTGAGAAACGAGTATGCCGAAATCGAAAAGATGATTGCCTATTATCACCAGATTTTGGCCGACGAAGCGGTCTGCATGAAGGTGATAAAAGACGAGCTTATCGAAATCAAAGAGAAATATGGCGACGAGCGCAAGACCGAAATCGTCTACTCGTCCGAAGAGTTCAATGCCGAAGACTTCTATGCCGACGACGAGATGATTATCACCATCTCGCACATGGGCTATATCAAACGTACGCCGCTCTCCGAATTCCGCGCACAAAACCGGGGTGGAGTAGGCGCCAAGGGCAGCAACACCCGCGAAGAAGATTTCATCGAGTATATCTATCCCGCTTCGATGCACAACTACATGCTCTTCTTCACGCAAAAGGGTAAATGCTACTGGCTCAAGGTATACGAAATACCCGAAGGGACCAAGAACTCCAAGGGCCGGGCTATTCAGAACATGCTCAACATCGACTCCGACGATAAGGTAAATGCCTTCATCCGGGTGAAACGGTTGCAAGACCCCGAATACAACATGTCGCACAACCTGCTCTTCTGTACGCGCAAGGGTATCATCAAGAAGACCAAACTCGAAGCCTATTCGCGTCCCCGTCAGAACGGTGTGAATGCCATCACCATCCGCGAAGACGACCAGGTAATACAAGTACGGCTTACCACGGGCGACAGCCAGATTGTCATCGCTAACCGTCACGGCCGGGCTATCCGCTTCCACGAAAGCGCCGTGCGTGAAATGGGCCGTAATGCCACCGGTGTAAAGGGTATGACCCTCGACAACGACGACGATGCCGTAGTAGGAATGATCTGCGTAAACGATCCCGAGAAAGAGACCATCATGGTAGTTTCAGAGCAGGGATACGGCAAGCGTTCGCTCATCGAAGACTACCGCATAACCAACCGTGGCGGCAAGGGTGTGAAGACCCTGAACATCACCGACAAGACCGGATACCTGGTTGCCATCAAGTGCGTAACCGACGAGAACGACCTGGTTATCATCAACAAGTCGGGCATCACCCTGCGCATGAAGGTAGCCGACGTACGTGTCATGGGCCGGGCTACGCAAGGCGTTCGGTTGATCAACCTCGAAAAACGGAACGACGAGATTGCCTCGGTTTGCAAAGTCTTGTCGGACAGTGTCGACGAAAACATGCAGGACGACAGCGTCACCGAAATTGCAGAATAAATTGTTAATCCTAAAATAAACACGCAATGAAAAAAACAACATTAACCGCAGTATTACTGCTTTCAGTCATTTGCGCATTTGGCCAAAAGAAAGCTGTGAACCGGGCTTTCAGCGAAGCAAAGATGGAGAATCCCAACTTCCAGGAGGCCCGTACCACCATTCAGGGTGCACTGACCAATCCCGAATCGAAAGACGATGCCAAGACTTGGTATGTGGCCGGTTTCATCGAAAATACCTATTTCGAGAAAGACAATGTTCAGAAAACATTGGGTATGACCTTGAAAGACGGCGATGTCCCCATGTACGACTCTCTGGTAAAGAGCTACGAGTATTTCCTGAAATCCATCGCGCTCGATACGCTGCCTAACGAAAAAGGGAAAGTAAAACCCAAATATGTAAAAGACATCCGTAAAACGCTGAAACAAAACATCGACGGATTTGCCAATGCCGGTGTGTACTATTTCACGCAGAAAGACTACAAGAAAGCCTATGACGTGTGGGGTATCTATCTGGACATTCCCAAACTGTCGATTATGAAAGGTGAGAAAAGCGGACTTCCGGCCGACTCGACCATCGCCATTCTGGAGTTCAACCGGGCTCTGGCTGCCCTGCAAACGCAAGATCATGCTCTGGCTATCAGCGCACTGAACGAAGCTAAAGGCAACGGCTACAACCAGAACGACATCTACAAATATCTCGTTTACGAATATGAGCAAACTCAAGACACGGTCAATCTGATTCAAACCCTTCAGGAAGGTGAGAAGCTGTTCAAAAACGAAATGGTAGAGGTTAAAGACGAAATGGGCAACACCGTAATGGACGAGAACGGCCAACCCAAAATGCAAAAGGAGAATACCTACACGTTGAAGCTGATCAACCTCTACATCTACAGCGGCAAGTACGACGAAGCTATCGCCACGCTCGATGCCATCTTGGCCGAAGAACCCGACAAAGCCGAGTATTGGAATGTAAAAGGTAATCTGTACGAGTCGCAAAAGAAATACGACCAATCGATTGAGTGCTTCGAGAAGGCTATCGAAATCAATCCTACCTATGCCGATGCTCTGGGCAACATGGGTCGTATCTACTTCAACCTCGCCGTACAGAAAAACAACGAAATCAGCTCGATTACCGACAACGTAAAATATACCGAAGCTCGTGAAAAAGAGGTAATTCCTCTGTTCGAAAAATCGCGTCCGTACTACGAAAAAGCATACGAACTGAAACCCGATGAACCGGACTATAAGTATGCGTTGCGCAACATCTATTACAACTTGAACGATGCCGAGAAACTGAAAGCTATCGAAGGCCAATAATAGTCAATCGGTAAAACCATAAAAAAAACCCAGCCATTCTTTCGGAGAGTGGCTGTTTTTTTATACCGATGGAGCGACTTGCTACCATTGTAAAAGATCTGTGCCCTCGAAAAATACACGCCCACGAACCTCTATACAATTCCGGCCTTCATTATACCAGATGCGCATAGGGCGACCATTCATACTACCCGAAGCTCGTTGAATATTGACTGTGGATATTTTCCGATCGATAAACTCCTGAATAATGTCCCAATGCTTAACCTGGGCAGTTTCATCGTTGAATAGGTCGCAAAGCTGCTCAGCACTCAGTTTCTTCAAATCGATATTTTCCATCATAATCCTCCTTTTTAGTATACCATAAATCGAGAAAGCGAGAATAAATTACATCCATCCAAAGATATGAAAGGAGAGGATAAAAACAAACCTAATCCGCAATATTTTAGGGCTCGCATGCAACATATAAAAGCTCGCAAAGCAGCACTTGAAACCCACAAAACATAAAACATTTCGTTTTTACAATTCTGCACTTCACGTATAAAGATTATATGCAACCATTGAAAATACGCGTATAACCGCTCGTTATTCCATGCTTGGGAAAGGTATTACCGGCAATAAATAACTACGATAAAAACGGCTTAAAGGAGGCTCAAATGCCACAAATGTAGATTAGGTTTGAAGACCTGCAATCACCATTAAGCCGTTTCTGCTATAACAGAGATATCCATTGTTGGTCAGGTATCATCTATTCATCTCTCGGTTTCCAACAAATATTCATCTTCGTATATTTCTCTCGATTGCCTATTTATCATAATATAAATTATAGGACAAATAAATTTACAGTTGTATATTTGTGCAGTTAAATAAGATTTACTATGGATACTCGATTGAAAATCATTAAAAAGCGTTCGGATGAGTTTGAGCATATTCTTGAGGATATAGTCGCGTCTAATAGCTTTATTGATAGATGTGTGTTGTATGGAAAATTGATGGCTCTCTTTGATGCCCATACTCGTGATATTGTATTTTATTTTGAACAGTGTGTTAAATATCAGCGCAATTTGCGTAAAAAATAACCCTATGTCTAACTTAAAAACTACCAAAAATGGAAAAAAATGAAAACAAAAAAACATGGTGGCAGATACTCCTTTCTGCTATTGCTGCTGCGATTGGTGCCGTACTTGGTTCGGTTGGTCTCTAAACTTTTTCGAAAATGAAAGAGATAGCTAACCATAAAGTAGAATTTGTCTTTACCGATGACCTCGGTAAGGACATTTTCACGATGTTCTTCGATGGGTTCAAAACTCCCGTCTCTATCACAAAGTTCTATTTGTTGCTTATGTCTAACAACCCGGACTATTCTATTCGAATTGGTTCGATTCAAAAAACAGTGATTAAAAATGGCTAATATCTTTAACTTGTCGAATGACCAGACCCCTGATGTTAATCGGAATACATTCGATTTGTCATTTCAAAACAACTTCACCGCAAAGTTTGGGTATCTCTACCCTGTCTTCTGTAAAGAGGTCTTGCCCGGTGATACCTTTAAGATTCGCCCTACCTTTGCTCTGGAGATGATGCCGATGGTGTTCCCGGTTCAGACTCGTATGCGTGCAAACCTGCATTTCTTCTATTGTCGAAATCGTGCTGCGTATAAGGAATTTGAGGATTGGGTAACCAATACAGACCCCGATGCTGATCCGCCTTATATTGATATGAAGACGAATTTCGATAATATGTGTAAGACTGGTTCCCTCGGTGATTACATGGGTTTGCCTACTACGCTCGTTGGTGCCTATGGTAATTTTGCTCGTGGTGAGTTGGCTGCTGGTACTTCTCCTGTTTCGGTGAATTTCCGTCAATGCTTCTATGTCGATGGAAGTGTTTCTTCTCTTGTTGCTGGTGGTAAGTATCAGGTTTATGGTACTGACCAGCCTTCAGGTGTCACTCGGTATGATGGCATTTACTTGGCTGCTCCTATGACTTTCAAGTCTACGCCTGTTACTGGTTCGGTAATTTCGGTGAATGAGTTGCCCGATTCTATCGATATTATTTGGTCTACACTCGCACAAGTTGCTTCTTTCAAAGTTTGTGCTTACTTGGTCTATCTCGGTACTGGAGGAGTTGTCCTCGGTGCTGATGAGTTGACAGATGAGTCTGTACAGGTTCAGACGACAGATTCAGAAGGTAGGTTTCATTTGTCGGTGCCTCTCGGTTCTTCCCTTTCGGAGTCGTTCTCTGCTGTTGTACCTGAAGGTGTGCAGAATTATCATTTGACTTTTTCTTTGATTCCTACGACGGTTAGTGTTCCTACTTCCTGGTCGCCTATTGCTGCATATTATTCTGCCTATATGGGTACTTCTTCATATGCTGCTGGTGTTCTCGGCCTTGGTAAAGCAAACGAAGATGATGACCCTATTGATTTGGAACGAGCTTTGTCTCCGTACTATGATTCCGGTGTAAATCCTCAAGGTATTAAGGTGAATGCCTTGCCTTTCCGTCACTATGATGCTATTTATAATACTTTCTATCGTGATACACGTAATAACCCGCTCATACTCAACGGTAAGCCGGAATATAACAAGGTGTATGTTAATACTGCTGGTAGTGCCGATACTACTCCTTACACCCTCCGACGACGTAACTGGGAAAGTGATTTCTTGACTACTGCGGTTCAATCACCTCAACAAGGTGCTGCCCCTCTTGTTGGTATCTCTTCTACTGGAAAGATGACTTTCCAAGATGAAGCCGGAAAACAATATCAGGCACAAGCCGAGTTTGCTGAAGATGGTGAAACAATTACCGGCTTTAAGGTATTGTCTGACGATATGCCACAGGCAAATATGCGTTCGTTGATTGATATGTCTACGACAGGTATCTCTATCGCTGACCTCCGGCAAGTCAATTCTCTCCAGCGTTGGCTCGAGGCAAATATGCGTAAAGGCTTTCGTTATCGTGACCAGATGAAAGCCCACTTTGGTATTGATATTGCTTATAAGGAGTTGAATATGCCCGAGTTTATTGGCGGTTGTTCTGAAGACATCCGTGTGAATATGGTAACCCAAACTACGCCTACTGGCGACCCTGAGGATCCTAAATCTCGTCCTCTTGGTAGCTATGCCGGTCAAGCCTCTTGCGTTGGTACTTCTAACCATGATGTAGACCAGTATTGTGATGAATATGGCTACATTATTGGTATTTTCTCCGTCACTCCTGTGCCGAATTATAGCCAGTTGTTGCCTAAGCATTTCATTAAGCGCAATATTATGGATTACTATTACCCGGAATTTGGTAATCTTGGTTTTGTGCCTATTAAGTATGACGAAGTTTGTCCTGTACAGGCAAAGAATGCCGGTGACGATTTGAACGGTACATTTGGCTATCAGCGTGCTTGGTATGATTATCTTGCATCTGTTGATGAGGTACACGGTGAATTTCGGAAAACGCTTCGTGACTGTCTGATGAACCGTACTTTTGATACGAAGCCCGAACTCGGTGAAGATTTCTTGCTGGTTGACCCTGCACAGTTGAATGAGGTCTTTGCCGTCACTACTGCCAGCGATGACAAGATTCTCGGACAAATCTATTTCGATTGTAAAGTGAAACGGCCTATTCCGCTGTTCGGTATTCCGCGACTTGAGTAGTTTGTACACGCATCAAGCGTGTACTTAAAAATGTGTGAACGTAGTGAACTTCGCTTCATGGCCCAGAGAGCCACTAAACAAGCCTGTTTAGTGGCTTCACTGGGCCCATAATAAAAACTTTAAAAATTTTGATTATGTATCCTTTGAAAACTATTGTAAAAAGGCCTTATATTTGTGCTACATGTAAGCGCAGAAGAGGTGAACTCCCTGTGCATGGCGCTTTGGCCTATACGCCTGCCGAAATGTTTGAGATGTGGAAACAAGGAGTACCCATTTCAAATGAAAATATGGGCACTCCGACTTTTGAGTCTGACAAAACGGTTTGGAATATCCCTATTGAGCGTCAGCGAGGTGTGGATATTGCCGACGTTTGGCAGTTTCAACAGACCGCTCGACAGAGAGTCAAACAAGCCGGTAAACGCTTTGTTGCAGAACGTCGTAAAACTACGTAGCCATGAGTCAAAAAGGTAAATATCTTTCAGTTCCCCCGACAACGTTCGGGGGAATTGTGTCTATTCCACAAACAAACCCTAACTTTGGTAAAACATTTAAATTTATGGATCCTATTTCTTTGATTGCTTTAATTGGCTCTGCTGTTGCTTCTATTGCTGGTGCAGTTGGTAGTAATGCTTCTATAAATAAACAGTTGAAAGAGCAAAAGAATGAGAATGCCTCTACTCGTCAATATAATTTGATGCTTGCACGACTTCAGAATAAGTGGAATTTTGAGCAATGGCAGCGAGAGAACGATTATAATTCTCCTACTGCTCAGATGGCTCGTTTTCGTTCTGCTGGTCTTAATCCTAATTTGATTTATGGTCAACAGAATATGTCTGCATCTTCTCCTACTTTGACTTCTGGCGCTTCGGCTTCTCCTCAAGATATGTCTCCGATTGGTCGTAAGCGAAATTTCGGTCAGGCTGTTCAGGAGATGCTGAACCTTGAAATGCAACAAGCCCAGATAGAGGCTATTAAGGCCGGAACAGAGAATACCAAGGCGAATACTGTCAAAACAGGTGAAGAGACGAAATCTCTCACTATTGATAATATGTATAAGGCTGCTCGTGAGCAGTTAAATCTTGAATATCAGGGTGTGCAGATTTCTGTTGGTCGTTCTGTTGAAAATCTTAATCAAAAGCAGGCTGAACAGGTTGTTCAAAATACTAAAAATCTTGCTGATGTCCTTGAGAATAATAAGGTTCAACGCTCTTTGTGGCGTCGTCAGATTCAGGAAATGGATGATAAAGCCTATTTTCAAATGCTTGATTCTATTAGACAAGATGCCAAGTTGAAGCAGGATATTCAGGAGTCTTGGCAGCGTATTCGTGAGTCCCAATCTCGTATTAAATTGACTGAAACCCAATGGAAACAGGCGCAGGCTGAGTATGAAGATTATGTATATACTTCTACTTATCGTTATCTTGGTCTTGCTGCTGATGCTCGTATAAAGCAGGCGCAGGTTAAACTTGTTGAGGAAGATGCGTTTCAGGCTGGTTTAGCCTCTGAAAAGGCTCGTATTGATATGGCAGATTTTGAGTCTGATCGGTCTGTTTTTCGCTTTTTCCGTGACCGTAATGTTCCTATTCTTTCAGAGGTTGAATTTTGTTTGTTTTCTGGTTTTCCTCATTTGTTTGAACAGTATACACCTCAAATCTTTGGAAAGTGATGTTTAGTTCTATTTTAATGATGCTTGTTACTCTTTCGTTATTTGTCGCGTTTTTCCGTTGGCTTTGGCGTAAGGGAAACAAAAAGCAATAGCCCGATTCCTGCAAGGAATACAGCGAACTTGCGAAGCAATGAGCGTACAGTAGGTGTAGAGAAAACTCTACACCTACCCTTATACATTTAAAAATACCCTTTAATGTGATATAAAGCCCACTTTTGTGGTGCTTTAACAAACTGTGTTTGTAGGAGTGGGGAGTTGTAGCTCCCCACGCAAAAAGAAACTCGATATTCATTGCGCAACTGACAGAATTCTCTGCACGTTGCGATTTGCCATTAAAAGTTATGCAGATTAAGTGTGAAAAACCTACTATCATTCTCAACCCTAATCTTGAGAATTTCATCTATAAATGTAAGAGTGTCTATATTGGAGTTGATTCTTATCAGATACCTTTGACTGATCCCTGGTGGAATGTTTCAGAGTTTCGTGATAAGTGGTCTCCTAAAAAGAACGGTATCACTCTCGATAACTTTGAGACGTATATGCTTGTCCTCGATGATGGTGAGATGTTGCCTCTCTATATTATCGTTCCCTGTGGTAAGTGTGTGCTGTGTAAACAAAGACGGTCTACTGATTTGCAGTTTCGAGCCATGTGTGAAAGTGTTTACTCTAAGACTACACCTCTATTTATCACCTTGACCTATAAGGATGCTCCCGAGTATGGTGTATGTAAGTCGCATTTGCAAAAGTTCTTCAAACGTCTCCGGTCTGCTCTTGACTATGAAGGTATAAAACATGAGATAAGATATTTTGCTGTTGGTGAGTATGGTACAAACTATGGCCGACCTCACTATCATGCTTTGCTTTGGAATTTTCCGTATATGCAGAATTGGAAAGTATTGTGTGATTTCATTCGTAAACAGTGGAACTATGGATTTATCTATGTTGAACCTTTGAAAAAAGGCGGTACAAATTATGTTCTCAAATATTTGCGTAAAGAGCAAACTAATGTGAATGATCGTAACCCCACTTTCTACCTTGCCTCTCGTAAAAATGGCGGTCTTGGCTCCCGCTGGTGTCTCCAGCATGCAGATTTCTTTCGTCGTAACCCCGATGTGTTGACCTGTTCGGTGACTGACCCCTATACAAAAACTACGATGACCTGTGCGATTCCTGCCTATTTCAAAAATAAGATATTCCCTACACGCTCTCGTCTCGTCGATAAATCAGTTCGTGATATATATAAAAAGGCCCAGTATCATTTGACTGCTGCTCTTCAGCGTTTCAAGGCTCCAGAGTGGTATTTTACTCCTGTTCCAGATGATATACAAGAAGCCTATACAGACTTTCAGATGTTCCGTAGTAAATTCAATTTTCTCCCCTGCTGTACTGTTTCATCTCGTAGTCTTGGCTGTGACTATTTCCGTCCTAAGAATAATACTAACTATCAAAAGAATAAGGCTTGGTTTGATAATTACCGCTATCATTTTGTGCGTTTCAAAAACTATATGTCTGTTCTTAAATTGTTCGATGCTAATACTCGTGAAATAAATTGGCTTCTTTCGAATTTGGAAAGTCGTAATAATTATATTGCAACCCTTGAACAGGTAGATTTGAATATTCCACGTCTTGTCGAAAACGAAAAGTATAAACTTGAGAGTAAAAAATATAAAGAGGTATTTTAGTCGATTTTAAATGTTAATTAAATGTTAAACTCATTATAAATTATAGAACATTTTATTTTTTACAATTCTACTCTCGTTTATAAGAGATATGCACCCACTGAAAATTATCCCAGCTCGTGCCGAGGACTCATTCTTTAAGCCTCACACTGCGACCGTCCTATTCATAAAATAGTCCCCACTGGTCGGCATCTTCCGAATCGACAGGATAGATTGACCGGAACGGTTGACCGATGGAGGCCGACGTATGTAGTCGATGGTTCTTGTAGCTGAGGTGTACCAGCAGGATAATAGCGAGCACCGCAATAAAGAGAGCGGTACCCCAGGAACCTTATCCAGGCATTGAGCCATTGGGTGGCGTAGTAGTCGTAGTATCCGCTCAGGTAGAGGAAGGTGCCTTGGTCACACTCTACATCAGCATATCATGTGTATAGGCATACTACACTCGAACTCGAGGGTTCGGTTTAGCTTAAAATTTGTCCAGACCGGATTTACGGGGTCCAACAGATGTTAGGGAGAACCTGAAAGCAAAAAAAATCGAGCGTAATTGAAACTCTTGAATCTAAGACTCGGGAGAGAAGCTCTCGAAAGTGTTGTCGGAGTAGAAAATCATGATTTTGACGATTCGTCTATTTTTAGCATCGGCTTCACGAGGTGGAATATACGGGATATTTTTCGATCTTTCACTCTCATTTTCAGCAGAATTTGCAAAATTTATAGCCCTATTTGAGCTATTTTCCTTCGCATATTCGGGTTTGCTCGTATCCTCGGCCGTATTTTTACCACTCTCGTCATCGAATAGCGACATGAACGGAGAGCCACCAGCAGGTAAACCCGAATCATCTTCGGTCGGGATGATAGTCGACGATTCGATTGCTGCGGAAAAGGCGCCATTCGACTCTGACAGGAGCATCGGGCCATTACCATACAGCAGCCAATAAATAGAGAGGTCGGGGTACCTCTCATGTATCTTACCGATAGTCGTGATACTGATTTTCTGGTTGCGACCACTTAGCATCTGCGACATCGACGGACGTTGTATCCCGGTGTTGTCGGCAAATTGTGTAATGGTAATTCCCAGGTAGTCGATAAATTGTTTGATACGATCGGCCACGGCAAGTGCCACAGTTTTATCATTTCCCATAAAGCAGATTTTTAAGCCAGAAAATACGTTACAAATGTAATCAATGAAATTTAAAAATCAAAATTTCACAAGTAACTTTTGTAAATAACAGATGTAAACAGTAGAACCCGCAAATTTGCAAATTGAATATGCGAGATAGATGTCACATTTGTAATTCGGGTATCACATATATTAAATTTATACTTTATAAAATATATCTTAAGTTATTGATAATAAGTATATAAAAATATCATATACGCCGATTTGATAAAGATTTTGACCGATGATGATATTTTATTATAAATAAAAACTACACATATAGACATACAATATATTGATATATAAGTATATATAGCATAAAATATTACAGATAACTAATATTTATTGGCTTGTGTATGCTGTATTTACAAAATTATCTCCTACCCCCTACTCTATTTACATTTAAATTAAAAGAATAAATACAACAGTAAATTTTCACTGAGTTGTATTTGTAAATTATTGATTTGCAAATGTAATTTTAATAATAATTGCATCGCTCCTACTTTTTTGGAGGCTTATCTCGCCTACGATTTATTTTTGATGTACCGATGTAAATCGTTTCGTAAATAGCTCAAGGATTTTGCATCAAAACGGCACAATTTCGAATCTACTGTTTTTATATACAATCAATTATACAAATACAAACAGCTATACAAACCAATACGAAATAGAAAAAAAGAGGCCCAAAGCCTAAGCCTTGAGCCTCTATAACCGTTTTATCGGCGTTTATCGATGTTACTTAATCTTTCAACTCTTCACGCAGGTAACGAGCCGTAAATGTATCGCATTGACTAACCTTCTCGGGGGTTCCCGTAGCTAACACGTAACCGCCGTTGCGTCCACCCTCCGGCCCCATGTCGATAATGTGGTCGGCACACTTGATGATGTCGAGGTTATGCTCAATAACAATCACGGTATTTCCTTTCTCGACCAGTCGGTTCAGCACCGACAGCAATACACGTATATCCTCGAAGTGCAAACCGGTGGTAGGTTCATCGAGTATGTAGAGCGTTTTGCCGGTATCGCGTTTGGAAAGTTCGGCAGCCAGCTTCACCCGCTGGCTCTCTCCACCCGACAGCGTGGTTGAGGGTTGCCCCAGTTTGATGTAGCCCAGCCCCACCTCTTGCAGCACTTTGATTTTGGAGATGATGGCCGGAATATTTTCGAAAAACTCGACAGCCTGGTTGATGGTCATGTCCAGCACATCGGCAATCGATTTTCCTTTGAAGCGTACCTCGAGGGTCTCGCGGTTGTAGCGTTTGCCATGGCATGCTTCGCACGGCACCAGTACATCGGGAAGGAAATTCATCTCGATAGTCTTGTAGCCGTTGCCACCACACACCTCGCAGCGCCCGCCGGCTATGTTGAACGAGAAGCGTCCCGGCTTGTAGCCGCGGATCTTTGCCTCGGGCAACTCGACAAACACATTTCGGATGTCGGCAAACACCCCGGTATAGGTAGCCGGATTGGAGCGCGGCGTGCGCCCCAGCGGCGACTGGTCTACGGTCACCACCTTGTCGATATTCTCCAGCCCCTCGATTTTTTCGTAGGGCAACGGAGCTTGCAACGAGCGATAGAACTTCTGGCTGAGAATCGGCTGCAGTGTTCCGTTAATCAGGCTCGACTTGCCGCTGCCCGATACGCCGGTCACACAGATAAATTTACCCAGAGGAAACTCGACCGTTACGTTTTTGAGGTTATTGCCCGTAGCCCCCGACAGCACAATCTTCTTACCATTGCCTGGCCGACGCTGGTGCGAATACTCGATTTTCTTCTCGCCGTTCAGATATTGCGCTGTGAGCGTGTTGGTCTTGAGCATCTCTTCGGGGGTACCGGCAAAGACGATGTTTCCCCCGAGGCGTCCGGCTCGAGGACCCAGGTCTACCACATAGTCGGCGGCCAGCATCATCTCTTTGTCGTGTTCCACGACGATAACCGAGTTGCCCATATCGCGCAGCTCCTTCAGCGAATTGATGAGCCGTGTATTGTCGCGCTGGTGCAACCCGATGCTGGGCTCGTCGAGAATATAGAGCACATTGACCAGTTGTGAGCCTATCTGCGTGGCCAGCCGTATGCGTTGGCTCTCGCCGCCCGACAAGGTGGCCGAGGCCCGGTTGAGACACAGATAGTCCAGCCCCACATCGACCAGGAAGTGCAACCGGCTGCGTATCTCTTTCAATATCTCCACGGCAATTTTGCGTTGCTGCGGTGAGAGTTCGTATTCGACCTGATTGACCCACTCGTACAGTTCCGAAATATCCATCTCAGCCAATTCGGCAATGTTCTTCCCGGCTATTCGGTAATGCAGGGCCTCGCGGTTCAGCCGTCGGCCTTCGCAACTGGGGCATACGGTCGTCGTGACAAACTGTCCCGCCCACTTCTGGGCCTGCGACGAGGCATCGCTCTGCTGTTGTACCTCGATATATTTGATCAAGCCATCGAACGAGAGAAAGTAGTTCGATGTACCCAACGACTCGTTTTTGATTTGCAACCGTTCGTCCGTCCCGTTCAGAATATCGTCGAGCGCCTCCTCGGCCAGGTCTTTAATCGGGGTCTTCAACGTGTTGCCATATTTCTCGCAGATGGCAGCAATCTGCCAAAATATCAAGGTATTTTTATATTTACCCAATGGGACGATGCCTCCTTCGTAAATCGACTTCTCGTCGTTGGGGATAATCTTTTCACGGTCTATGATATTGACATAGCCCAACCCCTTGCATCGGGGGCAGGCACCTTGCGGCGAGTTGAACGAGAAGTTGTGCGGGGCCGGTTCGCTATACGACAAACCCGTTTGGGGGTCCATAAGCGTGCGGCTGTAATGGCGCAATTCCTGCGTGTCGGCATCGAGAATCATCAACTGGCCGTCGCCCTGTTTCATGGCTGTCTTTACACTCTCTTGCAGCCGGCGTTCGTCGTCCTTGTCGACCACCAGTTTGTCGACCACCAGCTCGATGCTGTGATTCTTGTATCGGTCGAGCTTCATGCCGTGTGTAATCTCGCGCAATTCACCATCGATACGTACGGTCAGGTATCCCTTGCGGCGCACCTGCTCGAACAGCTCCTTGTAGTGCCCCTTCCGGTTACGCACCAGCGGTGCCAGTATGTAGGTGCGGCGACCCTGGTACTTCTCCAGAATAAGTTCGATAATCTTCTCTTCGGTATAGCGCACCATTTTCTCGCCCGACAAGTAAGAGTAAGCCTCGCCGGCCCGGGCAAAGAGCAACCGCAGAAAATCGAAAATCTCGGTCGTCGTTCCTACCGTCGAACGCGGATTCTTGTTGGTTGTCTTCTGCTCGATAGAGATCACGGGGCTCAACCCGGTAATCTTGTCCACATCGGGACGCTCCATATTGCCGAGCATGTTGCGGGCGTAGGCCGAGAATGTCTCGATATAGCGTCGCTGCCCCTCGGCAAAGATGGTATCGAACGCCAATGACGATTTGCCGCTGCCGCTCAATCCGGTAATCACCGTCAGGCTGTTGCGCGGGATGGTGACATCTATGTTTTTGAGGTTATGCACACGAGCGCCATATACCTCGATTTGATCTTCTGCTTTCATTTCTTATCGATTACCCACTCTTTTCTGTAAGCTGTAAACTTACGTTTCGTGTAATACAAATCCTCTTTTTGTGGTATCTTGATGTAATAGACTCTTCTCGACTTGTCGGGCATGGTACGGGCACGCAACCAGGGGTTGGCCTCTTTGAGCTGGGCGTAGGATACACCATGCTCCTGAGCAAAAAGCGCCAGGTTTTCGATGGTCGTGTCGACCCGTATCTCGGTGTAGCGAATAGGTTGGTACAGCTGACGGGTCTTCAGCTTGTACCCGTATTTGGCCGGTGAAGAGAAAATCTCTTTCATGGCCAAGATGCGGAACACATAACGCGAGGTCTCTTCGTTCAGCCACAAGTCGAACGAATGGTCGGCCAACTGCTTTTTGAGCTCCGAAGAGATGCGCCCCATGCCGGCATTGTACGATGCCGCTACGGTGGTCCAACTTCCATACTTGGCATAAGCCTCTTTCAGGTAACGGCATGCGGCCCGGGTCGACTTCTCTACATGGCACCGCTCGTCGATGTCGTCGTTGACCTCCAGGCCGTATTCACGCCCCGTGCGTGGCATAATCTGCCAGATGCCCATGGCCTTGGCCGGAGAAACGGCCCGCGGGTTGAGCGTGCTCTCGATTACGGCCAGATAGAGGAAATCGCTCGGAATGCCCTCCTCCTTCAGGATGGGGGCCATGATTGGGAAATAGCGGTTGGCCCGCTTGATGGCCAGCGAGGTCGAGGAGTGCATGTAGCACAGCGTGGTCAACTCGCGGTCGAATCGTTCGTACATGTCGAGCCGGTCCAGGTCTACCACCTCGCCGGCAAATTTTACTTGCAACGGAAATTCGGGAATCACTACATCCGAAAAATCCTTCTGCGCCATCTCCTCGCCCTGTACCTGTTGTACAAAAAGGGGTGAAACGACCGACAGTGCAACCATAAAATATTTGTTCAATCTCATCTGTCGCAGTGTTTTTTCAATCTTTGGAACGCATGATGTTGATGTGTCCCTTCAGTTTTATCTTTTGGTTGTTGGAGCCTTTTGCTTCAATCACATAATAATAGACTCCGGGGTCGACATACTTGCCATGATACTTTCCGTCCCAACCTTTTTCGGGGTTGTCGAGATAACACATTTGTACACCCCACTTGTTGAATATCCAACATTTGAAGCTCACAATCGACTTGTAGGCCACCTTCCATTCGTCGTTCACTCCCGGACTTGTACCCGGCGAGAAGGCATTGGGAGCCTCGAGGCGGGGCTCGCCGATGTTGACGGTAAAGGTCTCGCTGTAAGCCTGACACTCGGCCGTACTGTTGCTACCGACAAGACGTACATACGTGACCCCTTCGTCGCGGAAAGTGTAGCGCAGGGTCTGGTCGTTGTAACGGGCAATCGTGGTCGAGAAATCCTCCTTGTCCGAAAACTCCCATTCGATGTGAGTCACGGCATCGGTCGTATAGGCCTGAAACTCGATTTCGGCCGGAGCCGAACCGCCCAGGTATTCGGTCGGATGCCGGTCGTCTTCGTTGAGCGCATCCTCCCGATAGCTCTGCTCGGCAACAGCCGTCACCCCTATCGCCGTAGTTACATACTCTCCTGTCGATACAGTCTGCTCCATACCCCAATAGTTGAGCAATTGGTCGCCCGAGATGACAAAGTCGGTATTGCATAGCGGTGCCGTCACTTGGACGGTCGACGTGAAATTGTCAATCGTCTCCGACTGGGCGGTCTGCACATAGGTGAGCGCTTCGGCATTCCACACCAGACTCATGTAACTGACAGAAAGTTCACGATTCAGCACCTTGGGCGCACCGTTTATCGAGTAGTAGTTGAGCCGCGAGCCGCTCCCGTCGAGCAGCAGCGTGGTGAGTTCGCACTGTCCCGAGTCGTTCGAAACCGATACCCCGTTCAGCACGAGAGGAGCCTGCGAATAGTCGATTATCCACAGGTAGTAGCTGCGTCCGTTCTGTTCGATTACATATCCGCAGTCGGCTTCGGTCAGGGTGAGTGTCGAGAGGTACCCGTTCTGCACCGCACCGGTGACCGGTGTGGATGTAGCTGCCCCCGACGGACCAAACTTGCTCCACGAGATGAGCGAATCGTCGGCACCCGAAAATTCGACTGTCGCCTGGTCGAGCGAGTAGACGACAAAGACTCCCCCATTCAGACCGGTACTGGCCTCGGGAGTATAGCTGTATGCCGGTTTCCCCCCACCCGTCACGGTTATCTGTTGGGCACACAAGCCGCCAAATGTAAAGAGAGCTGTCAAAAACAAGAGGAATCTGTACATATCAATCCGAATCATAAATGTGAATGACAAAGTTACAACTTTTCGACCAATCGCATTTCTATCCGCAATTTAAAATTTCCCAATAAAGCCGCTTCGATAAGAATAATTGAGACAAAGGCCCTACCCATACGTTTTTGACTTGCATCTGACAATATTTTTATATACTTTTGTTTCTTGTATATTACCATCAGACACAAAACGCAAACCATTAACAATATGAGATATACACGAATAACGATAGTTTTGCTATTCTGTTTTACTGCACTCTTTATGCTTTCGGCTCAAACCGAAAATTTACAAACCAAGGTTATCGACGGAAAAGAATTTTATATCTACAAGGTAAAACCCTCGGAAGGGTTCTATGTGCTCAGCCAGAAATTCGGCATTTCTCAAGAGGAGATTATCCGCTACAATCCAGCTGCCAAAAACGGGCTGAAACGGGGACAACTACTGATGATCCCGACTCACAGAACAGCTCAGGGCGAGCCCGAAGGTTCTGAAATAGAAAGCACCTTCGAGCATACCATCGTGCGAGGCGAATCGCTCTACTCCATCTCGAAGATGTACAAAGTGACTATTCAGAGCATCATCGACCTGAACCCCGGTTCCGAACGGGGTATCAAGGCGGGAGCCACACTGAAAATTCCACAACGCTATAAAAAAACGACCTCGAAAGCCCAAAACAAGGCTGTCACTACGGCAACAGCCAAATCGCAAGGTACAGCCGTAACGGCAACATCCACCCCTACTCCCGAAAATACAACCGCTACGACCGACAACGGAAACGGAGAGTATGTATATCATACTATCGGCGAAGGCGAAACGCTCTTCTCCATATCGAAAAAGTACGATATCGACATAGAAACCATTCTCAAACTTAACCCTGGCATCTCTCCCAACCACCTCAAGAAGGGGTCGGTCATTCGACTTACCCCCGATACCAAAGAGATAAACGTGACTATCGAGCAAAAACAACTCTACACACAGTACAAGGTGCGCAAGAAAGAGACCTTGTACAGCATCTCCAAAAAATTCGGGACCACAGTCGAGGAGATTAAAAAGTGCAATCCCGACCTCAAGCAAATTCGTCAGGACGACATCATCAATATCCCGGCCGGTATCGAATACAATACCGTGACGGCCGAAAACCCCATCACCAGCGCCGAAATCAACAACATATACAACAAGCTGTACAAGAGCGACAAACGGGGAGTAATCAACGTAGCCGTGATACTGCCGTTCATGTTGCAACAAACACACCCCGACACCAAAGCCAGCCTGTATACCGAATACTACCAAGGTTTCCTGATGGCCGTAGACAGCCTGAAACGCCAAGGAGCCTCGATCAACGTGTACGCCTACGATTCCGAAGAGTCGGACGCTACGGTACGCCGCATCCTGACCAATCCCGAGATGAAGGAGATGGACTTGATTATCGCTCCCGAAAGCGACAATCACATCAAACTGATTGCAGACTTCGGCCTAGCCAACGACATCAATGTGGTCAACACCTTCTCTCTCAAGAACGAAGAGGTTTCACACAATGCCAAAATCTTCCAGACCAATATTCCTCACTCGTACCTCTACGCCGAAGCCGCCGACCGGTTCATCCGTTATCTGGGCAACCGCAAGGTGATATTCCTCACCCACACGGGCGAAGAGAACGACAAGCGCGACTTTATTGCCGGACTGAAAGAGGAGCTTTCGCGTGCCCATATCGCATACAGCGAGATTCGATTCGACAACGAACTGAACCTGTTGAATCAGGATTCCATTCTAACCGGAGCAAGCGGAATCGTATTCGTTCCTACATCGGCCAAGAAAAAAGAGCTGTCGTTGATTGTTGCCCCTATCGAGACCCTCAAAGAGAACCGGACCGACCTCGACATCGCCCTCTTCGGTTATCCCGAGTGGCTCACGCAGGTACCCGAATATCTGAACGAGTTCTATAAGTTGAACACCTATCTCTACTCCCGCTTCTATGCCAACCCCTTCGACGAAAATACCAAGGCGTTCCACAAGCGGTTCCTCTATTGGTACAACAAAGACATGATCAATGCCAGCCCGCAATATGCACTGCTCGGTTTCGATACCGGCATCTACTTCCTCACGGCCATACGGGCCAACGGCAAGAATTTCGCCACCCAGCAGTTGACCTCTTCGAGCGACCGTATCCAGACCGATTTCTCGTTCCAGCGCATCAACAACTGGAGCGGATTCATCAACAAGTCGTTCTATTTTGTCAACTTTGCTCCCGATTTCACGATCAAAAAAATTAGAGAATAATTCATGAGACTGTTGCGATATATCTGTTTGCTTGCCGCCCTCGTCACCCTGCAGACGGGTTGGGCACAGCGTAGCGATTACGAGCCCGAATTTACCGTGGGCATAAAGGGGGGGACCACCTTGTCGAGTGTATCGTTCACCCCTACCGTCACCCAGTCGCTACTGTTGGGATACACGGGTGGAGTCTCGGTGCGCTATATCGAAGAGAAATTTTTCGGACTCATTGCCGAGGTCAACTTCACCCAATGCGGTTGGAACGAGACCTTCGATACCGACCCCTATACCTACTCGCATACCCTCAATTATGTGACGGTACCCTTCCTCACCCACTTCTTTTTCGGGAACCGGGTGGTGCGCGGTTTTATCAATGCCGGGCCACAGATTGGATTTCTTCTGGGCGACAGCTACAAGAGCAATTTCGACATCCACAATCTGCCCGAATTCAGCCAGAAAAGCAAGGTGAAAGAGATATATACCATGGACATCGCCCACAAGATAGACTACGGTATCATGGCCGGTGCCGGTATCGAGTTCCGCATAGCCCGCTCGCACGGTATCGTACTCGAGGGTCGCTACTACTACGGATTGGGCGACATCTTCAGAAACCGAAAGAAAGATGTTTTCTCGGCTTCACATAACCAGATTATCACTATCTCGCTGGGGTATCTCTATCACTTCTGATACGGGCTGTACAGAATTTTGAAAACCAGTTCGCGCAACAGGTCTCCATCGTTGCTCGAAGCTCCCGACCCGATACCTTTCGACCGGGCATCGTACTGCCGGATAAGGGCAATGATGTCGATACACTTGAACGCGTTGTAGACGCGCATGGCCGTCAGATAGTCGCGTGCCTGAGAGGGGTAACGTAAGTTGAGTTCCTTGGCTATGCCATTGTCCGACCGATCGGCCGAAAAGAAACAAAGTAACAGATTGGCAAAAAAGTTGAACAGCACACTTATGGTCACCACCAGCGGGTTGTTCTTGGGATTCTGCTCGAAATGGTTCACAATTCGGGCCGCCTTCGGCACATTGTGCGTGACGATGGCATTGAGCAGTTCGTAGTTGTTGTAATCTTTACTGATACCCACATTCTGCTCTACCGCCTCGGGAGTGATGCGCATGCTCCCCTCGGGCAGCGAAATGGCCAGCTTGTCGAGCTCGCCGCTCAACCGGCTCAGGTCATTCCCCACGAAATCGGCCAGCATCGACACCGCTTTGGGGTCGATCGACAGTTTTTTCGCAGTCACATAGGTATTGATAAACGCCGGCAGCTGGCTGTCGTACAATTTTTTCGACTCGTATACCAGTCCTATTTTCTCGATGCCGGCTATAATCTTTTTATTCTTGAGCGAGCCGTTTTTGTAGCAGATAACCAGAATCGTGCGCATCTGAGGCTTCTGCAGATAGTACGATAGATTGTCTATCCCCTTGATATTCTGAGCCTCCTTGACAACAATCAGCTGATGTTCGGCCATCATCGGGAATCGTTTGGCCGCATTCACCACCAGAGCAAAGTCGTCGACATCGGCTCCATACAGAATGGTCTGGTTGAAATCCCGCTCCTCCTCCCTCAAGGCATTGGCAATGATGGCATCACAAATCAGGTCGATGTAATACGACTCATCGCCCATGAGCAGGTAGACAGGCTTGAACAACTTCTTGCGAATATCCTGCAAGATGGCAATATGCTGGTTGGAATCTTTCTTGGCCATAGCGGTTAATCCTCGTCAAATCGCAGATGCTTCACGGTTGTCCGTTTGTCGATAATCAATTTCAGCGCCTCGACCCCGATCAAGACATGCTCCTCTACGAAGTCTTGAGTGATTTTCTTGTCGCTCTCGGCTGTCTTCACACCGCTTGAAATCATGGGTTGGTCCGAAATAAGCAACAGAGCCCCCACCGGAATGCGATTGGCAAAACCCACCGAAAAGAGGGTGGCCGTCTCCATATCGACTGCCATACAGCGAATGCGGCGCAAATACTCCTTGAAGTTGTCGTCAAACTCCCATACCCGTCGGTTGGTCGTATACACGGTCCCCGTCCAGTAATCGCGGTGATGGTTCCGCACGGCTGTCGATACGGCCCGCTGCAACATGAAGGCCGGCAGAGCTGGCACCTCGGGCGGGAAATAGTCGTTCGAGGTACCCTCGCCCCGTATGGCGGCAATCGGCAAGATGTAGTCGCCCAACTTGTTCACCTTCTTGATACCGCCGCATTTCCCCAAAAACAGAACTGCCTCGGGAGCCACGGCACTCAACAGGTCCATGATGGTAGCGGCGTTTGCGCTACCCATGCCAAAGTTGATAATCGTTATCCCCTCGGCCGATGCACTGGGCATATTGCTGTCTTCGCCCAAGATTGGCACGTTGAAATGGGAGGCAAATATCTCGACATACTTCGAGAAGTTGGTCAGCAGGATATGCTTCGTAAACTCCTCGACCGGACGTTGCGTATATCGGGGTAACCAATTTTCGACAATCTCTTGCTTTGTTTTCATAAATCGATATTTTTGGAGTAAATTTACAGAAATAATTAGAAAGCACAAATTTTCTACCGCGAGATGATTGAACTGAACCTGCCCCCCTATCCCTGCAAGCTGAAACAGGAAAAGGATAAAATCCTTATCTTCGACGAGTTGCGCCGGCGATATGTAACGCTTACTCCCGAGGAGTGGGTGCGGCAACATTTCGTGGCCTTCCTGGCCAACGAAAAAGGATTTCCTCGCGGACTGATGGGTAACGAAATTTCGCTCACGCTCAACAAATGCAGCCGACGGTGCGATACGGTGGTCTACGACCGCAACGGTCGCCCCCTCTGCATCGTCGAATACAAGGCCCCGCACATCGAGATTACCCAAAAAACCTTCGACCAGATTGTACGCTACAACCAGGTGCTTCAGGTAAACTACCTGCTGGTCTCCAACGGGCTCACGCACTACTGCTGCCGCATCGACTATGCCACCGGCAACTACGCCTTCCTGCCCGACATCCCGACCTATACCGACTTGTAGCAGCTCCGCCTCGCCCGGCTCGACAAGCTATATATAACCCTATACAAAAAAAGACCCGCTACGTAAGCGAGTCTTTTTTGTGAGGTTCCTAGCAGAATCGAACTGCTGTAAACGGTTTTGCAGACCGGCGCCTAACCACTCGGCCAAGGAACCATATGTCTTTCGAGCGATTGCGAGTGCAAAGATAGAGTATATTTTCCGATTATGCAACACTCTTGCCCTATTTTTTTACTCTCTTCGATTTTATTTCTCGCAACTTGCAATCCACATCACAGCCGCAGCAAGACGATGGTGGTTCATTACGATTCTGCACCATCTTGACTATCTTGTAAATAGCGTATGCAAAGGCTATCGCTACGATGCCTGTGACTATCCAGGATTGAATCGAGGCACTCATCACTTTTTCTCCAGAAAATAGGTGTAACGGTTGTCAATATCGTCGACGGTATAGACCTCGCGCCCCTTGTACCGGCTCATATAGGCGAGCATCATCAAGTCGCCCGAGCACGAGAGCAGGTGGAAGAACAACAGTACGGCGATGGCAATCTTGCCCCACAGGGGCAGCGGGAAAAGCAACAACACCACAAGCAATCCCGACAGGATGCGAAGCGGAGCCAAAGCTATTCGTTTGAAAGTTTTGTAATCGGTCAGGAAATTGTGTGCCGCAGCAAAGAAGACAAACGAGCGCCAAATAGCCCCGAAACGCACATCGGCTGCCCCTTCGGAACGATATACGAGCCAGTGTATAAATTCATGCAGAGGTATCATAAGGGCATAGCCCACCAATACCCACACAAGACTCGCCCCTATTTCGAGAAAGAATTGGCTCGCCGATTGGGATTCTTGCCACAGAGCTATCATAAACCCGACACCGAAAAGCACCAGCAACAGAACTCCAATATAGATGGCGCGGAATGTCGTTTTGGGGAGGTTGCGCATCAAGAATAGTTTGATGTCGCTATACGTAAACGAGTCGATTACCCGATAGCCAGCCTTTTCATAAAAGGACAAAAAGGTTTCTTTATCCATAGTTTACTATATAAATAATGATCCAATCTGATAAACGATAAATGCAACAATCCACGCCACACAAGTATTATATATAACAGTAAAGGCTCCCCATTTCCAGCTGCCCGACTCTTTGATGACAGCCACGACCGAAGCGATACAAGGGAAATAGAGCAGCACGAATACCATGAACGTGAGAGCAACCAGCGGCGTAAAATCGGGGGTACCCGTTGCCGGGTTGGGTTGCGAGATGCGTTGTGACAACGTGAGAGTTTCGTCCGAATCGTTCTCGGAGTACAACACCCCGAGGGTACTTACCACCAACTCTTTGGCTGCTGTTCCCGAAAGTAATGAAGTGGTTACTTTCCAGTTGAATCCCAACGGCTCGACCAGCGGCGTAAGAGCCTGCCCTATCTTGCCCAGATACGAATTGCTCTGTTGCTCCATCTGCTCGTGCGGCGTCAGTTCCCGCTCATACGAAGCTTCGGGACGAGGGAAATAGCTCAGGAACCAGATAATGACCGAGGCTACCAATATCACCCCTCCCATTTTGCGCAAATATTGCTCGGCTTTACTCCACATGTGGCGGATAGTGGCTTTGGCCGTAGGCATACGATAGGGTGGCAACTCCATCACAAATGGCGTTTCGTCGACCTTAAAGAGAAAGCGGCGCATCAACTTGGCCGTAACGACTGCTACAACGATGCCCAACACATAAAGACCGACAAAAACCAAACTGGCATAGTGTGGGAAAAATGTACCCACCAGCAGGATATAAATAGGAATGCGTGCGCTGCATGAGATAAACGGGTCGATAAGTATGGTTATCAGTCTACTGCTCCGGCTCTCGATGGTGCGGGTAGCCATAATGGCCGGTACGTTGCAACCGAAGCCCATGACCAGAGGAATGAACGATTTTCCGTGCAGCCCTATCTTGTGCATGATCTTATCCATGATGAAGGCCGCTCGGGCCATATATCCCGAGTCTTCCATAAACGAAATGAAAAGATAGAGTATCAAGATATTGGGCAGAAACACAATGACACCTCCTACTCCGCCAAGAACACCGTCGATGAGTAAATCTTTCAGCGGCCCGGCCGGCATATAAGTACCTACCAGCCCCGACAGCCACGCCACAAAACTCTCAATCCACTCCATCGGATAGGCACCCAACGAGAAAGTGGCTTCGAACATGAGCCACATGAGGAGAATAAAGATAGGGAACCCGAATAGTTTGTTGGTGACAAACGAGTCGATAATGCGTGTCGAGCGGGCCTCTTCCTTATCGCCCGGCGTATAGGTCTCGGCCAAAGCTCCTGAAATGAAGCCATATTTTTCATTGGCAATAGCCGACTCTATGTCTTCGTTCAGGGTAGCTTCTATCTCTTTCACCTCCTGGTCACGCAACTTCATCAGTTCGGGATAGGAGTCTGCCCCCTCCAGAATTTTTTTCACCTCGGCATCGCCTTCGAGAGTCTTGATGGCCAGATAACGGGGCGAGAACTCCCGCGTGCAGGTGGGGTCCTGTTTCAGCAGGTTTTTCAGCGGAGTGATACCGTTTTCAATCACATTCCCCAGATTGACGTGAACGTGACGCACCGATTCGTTACGCCCCTCATACACGTCGATAACCGTGTCGAACAGCTGGTTTACCCCCTTGCCCGACCGGGATACCGTGGGAACAATAGGCACACCTATCATGTTGCCCAAGTGCTTGTAGTCGATTTTGCCACCGCTCTGCTCCAGCTCGTCGAACATATTCAGGGCGATGACCATGCGATAGTCCATATCGATTAACTCGGTAGTGAGGTAGAGATTCCGCTCCAGATTCGAAGCCACCACTACGTTCACCAGCACATCAGGTGTCTCGTCTTTCAGATAGCGGCGCACATACAGCTCTTCGGGCGAATAGGCCGACAGCGAATAGGTACCCGGCAGGTCATAGATATTGAAGTGGTAGCCTTTATACTCGAAGAAACCCTTCTTGGCATCGACTGTCACACCACTGTAATTGCCCACATGCTCGTGAGCACCCGAAGCGATATTGAACAACGAGGTCTTGCCGCAGTTGGGATTTCCCACCAGGGCGATATTGATGGTCTTGGTACTTTTCGAAAGAGCCCGTTTTATACATTCGTCCTCCTCCGAAGGAGTCAACTTCGACTCTCCGCTGGCTTTGTTGGCATCACCAAATACGGCCTCGGCCTCTTCGGGAGTAATTACTTCGACCAGCGAAGCCTCGCTGCGCCGCAGCGAGATTTCATAATCCATGATCTTATATTTGATAGGGTCTTTCAACGGAGCATTCAACTCGACAAGGACTGTTTGTCCTCTGACAAACCCCATTTCGATAATCCGTTTTCGGAATGCCCCGTGACCTAACACTTTAACAACAACGGCTTTATCGCCTGTTTTCAAATCGGACAACCGCATATTCTATCTGTTTAACTTTGTTTCCAAATGCAAAGTTCGCAATTTGTTCCGATTTATTGCTATATATCACCCCTATATTATTTATAATCCGTATAAATAATAACATATTTTCACTATTTTACAAAACAAAAGCGGACCGGCGATTATTCTCACCGGTCCACTCTGTTCCTATTCGTAGCGTATGCTTACAGTTGTCGTTTGCTGACAGCGCCCTCTACAAAATTTATAAAGGCATTGTTTACCAATCGGTTACCGCCAGGCGTAGGATAATCGCCCGAGAAATACCAGTCGCCCGGATGGCTGGGAATAGCCTCATGCAATCCCTCCAGAGTCTGATAGATAATCTCGACTTGGGCCGAAATATCGTCGGAGGTAAGCATTTGGGCTATCTTCTCCGACACCTCCTCCTGAGTAAAGGGGGCGTAAATCTCCTTTACATAGTTGACAATCTCCTCTTTGGGTCTGTTTTGCTGTGCTTTGGATTTGCGGTATACCTCGTCGATTACCGACTGCATGCCCCGCTCTTTCAGCAGTTCCATGGCAGCCTTGAAGGCAATAAACTCGCCCATGCGCGACATGTCTATACCATAACAGTCGGGAAAACGCACTTGCGGCGACGACGAAACGATGATGATTTTTTTCGGGTGAAGCCGGTCCAGTATCTTGATGATACTTTGCCGCAACGTGGTACCACGCAAAATACTGCCTTCGATAACCACCAGATTATCTACCCCCGGTTCTACCGTGCCGTAGGTGATGTCGTAGACGTGGGCGGCCAGATCGTCGCGGGTATCGCCCTCGGCGATGAAGGTACGCAGTTTAATGTCCTTGATGGCCACCTTCTCCGAGCGGACCTTGAGCGAAAGTATCTGCCTCAGTTCGTCGTCGGTAAGTCTGTCGCCAGCCTGCCGGATGCGGGCCAGCTTCTGTTCGCTCAGATAGCTGTCCAACCCCTCGAGCATACCGTAAAAGGCCACCTCGGCCGTGTTGGGGATAAACGAAAAGACACTGTGCGCCAGGTCGTAGTCGACACTCTTGAGAATCTGGGGGGCCAGGTGGCGCCCCAACTCCTTGCGCTCGCGATAGATGTCGACGTCGCTACCCCGCGAGAAATAGATGCGTTCGAACGAACAGGCACTGTAATTGGCCGGCGGGAGAATCTGCTCGATGTGCATGTCGCCCCGACGGTTCACTACCAGACATTCGCCCGGTTGCAGCTCTTTCACCTGCTCGACCGAGAGGTTCATGGTGGTTTGTATCACCGGACGTTCCGATGCTACGACTACAATCTCGTCGTCGGCATAATAGAAGGCCGGGCGTATGCCCCGCGGGTCACGAAAGGAGAACATGTCGCCGCTGCCGGTCATACCGCAGATGACGTAACCGCCATCCCAGATGCGCGAAGGTTTCTTGAGTATCTCGGCCAGATTCAGGTTGTTTTCAATCGACTCGGTAATCTCGATGTCGTCGAGCCCCTCCTTCTTGTAGAGGTCGTACAACCGCTGGTTCTCCATATCAAGGGCATGCCCCAGTTGTTCCAGCAAGACAAAGGTATCGGCATAGCTGCGGGGGTGTTGCCCCTTGGCCACAATGCTCTCAAATATCTCGTCGACGTTGGTCATGTTGAAGTTGCCACACAACAACAGGTTGCGCGAACGCCAGTTGCCCCGGCGCAAAAACGGGTGTACATACGACAGGCCCGAACGGCCGGTGGTGCTGTAGCGCAGGTGCCCCATGTAGACCTCGCCGGCAAAAGGCAAGTGCAGGGCAGCCCACTCGGCATCGCTCGTGTCGTGGGGCGTATTCTGAATCTGTGTCTTTACATTGGCAAAAATCTCTTGTATGGCTCCGGTTCCCAGGGCGCGTTCCCGGTAGATAAACTCTTCGGCCGGACGTGCGTGCAGTTTCACACAAGCCAACCCGGCCCCCTCCTGCCCCCGATTGTGTTGTTTCTCCATGAGCAGGTAGAGCTTGTTCAACCCATACATGTACGAGCCGTACTTTTGCTGATAATAAGCGAGTGGTTTCAACAGCCGCACCATGGCGATGCCACACTCGTGTTTGATAACTTCTGTCATAAAATCGAATCCTTATAAAAACGATATGCAAGTGTCATAACGCAAAACGAGCCACAACAAGATTTTTCAGGTCTGTTATAGCTCGTTTCTGTATCATGGGGTCATCTATCCGATAGGTTATTCACTCAATATTCATTAACGGATAAACAACAGTTCTCTGTACTTGGGAAGCGGCCACATCTCGTTGTCGATCATCAGCTCGAGCTTGTCGATGTGGTAGCGAATCTCGTCGAGATGCGGAGCCACGGTGTCGTGATAGGCAATGGCTTTTTCGCGCTCGTTCTCAATCTTGTTGGCCACCTTGCGGGCCTCGACCATGGTGTGAACCTTCTCCTTGATGGTGAGCAAGTGGTAGGCTATCTTCTCGATTACCTCCATGTCTTGCGTAGCAATCTGCTCGCTCTTCTCGGCCGGGAACAGACTCTTGATTTTGAACACGTTGTCGAGCAGGAGCGACTGATACCGTGTGGCTACCGGCACGATGTGATTGATGGCCAGGTCGCCCAGCACACGGGCCTCAATCTGTATCTTCTTGGTGTAGATTTCCCACTTCACTTCATTGCGGGCCTGCAGCTCTACCCGGGTAAAGACGTTGGTCTGCTCGAACATCTTCACCACATCGTCTTTCAGGTAGTTGTCAAAGATAAGCGGCACACTCGTTTCGCAATCGAGTCCGCGACGCTCGGCCTCGGCCTTCCACTCGTCGCTGTATCCGTTGCCGTCGAAGCAAATGTCTTTGCTCTCGTTGATAAGCTCCTTGAGAACCGTGAGGATGGCCTGTTCTTTCTCCTTGCCTTCGGCAATGAGGGCATCGACCCGTTGTTTGAACTCCTGCAACTGAGAGGCCACGGCAGCATTCAAGGCAATCATGGCGCTGGCACAGTTGGCCGACGAACCTACGGCCCGGAACTCGAATCGGTTGCCGGTAAAGGCGAAGGGCGATGTACGGTTGCGGTCGGTATTGTCCATCAAGATTTCGGGAATCTGGGCAATATCCAGTTTCAAGCCCGACTTGCCGCTCATGTTCAACACATCTTCCGAAGTGCTCTTGGCCAGTTTGGCGAGAATTTCGCTAATCTGCTTGCCCATGAAGATGGAGATGATGGCCGGGGGAGCCTCATTGGCACCCAGACGGTGACCGTTGGTAGCCGACGAGATGCTGGCTTTCAACAGACCATTGTATTTATAGACGGCAGCCATTACATTGACAATAAACGTAATGAACTGCAGATTCTCTTTGTGTGTCTTACCGGGGGCAAAGAGCAACACGCCGGTATCGGTGCCCAGCGACCAGTTGTTGTGCTTGCCCGAACCGTTTACGCCCTTGAAAGGCTTCTCATGCAGCAACACTCTGAAGTTGTGCCGACGGGCCACTTCGCGCATAACCGACATGAGCAGCAGGTTGTGGTCGTTGGCCAGGTTGGTCTCTTCGAAGATAGGAGCGACCTCGAACTGGTTGGGAGCAACCTCGTTGTGACAGGTCTTTACCGGGATACCCAACATGTGGCACTCGATTTCGAGGTCTTGCATGAAGGCTTCGACGCGAGAGGGAATGGCTCCGAAATAGTGATCTTCGAGCTGTTGGTTCTTGGCACTCTCGTGTCCCATAAGGGTGCGACCCGTAAGCACCAGGTCGGGACGAGCGGCATAGAGGCTCTCGTCGACCAGAAAATACTCCTGCTCCCATCCCAGATAGGAGTAAACGTGGTTGACATGCTCGTCGAAATATTTGCAAACGGCGGTCGCCGCTTTGTTTACACTGTTCAATGCTTTCAGCAACGGAGCTTTATAGTCGAGCGATTCGCCGGTATACGATATGAATATCGTGGGAATACACAGCGTTTTGTCAAGTATAAATGCAGGCGAAGAGATATCCCAGGCCGAGTATCCCCGAGCCTCGAAGGTATTGCGGATACCGCCATTGGGGAAACTCGACGCATCGGGCTCCTGCTGGATGAGCAGTTTGCCCGAGAACTCCTCGACTACACCGCCTTTGCCGTCGTGCTCGATAAAGGCATCGTGCTTTTCGGCCGTACCGTCGGTGAGCGGGTGAAACCAGTGGGTATAGTGCGTAGCACCCATTTCGAGGGCCCATTTGCGCATGCCGGCAGCGACGCTATCGGCTACCTCGCGGCTCAGCGGAGTGCTGTTGTCGATCGCCTCGATTACGGCTTCGTAGGTCTTTTTGGGCAGATACTTGAACATCTTCTCCCGGTTGAAGACATATCGTCCGTAATACTCAGACGGTCTCTCCTTCGGATAATTGACGGGGACTGCTTTCCGACTAAAAGCTTCTTTCGTCACTTTGAATCTTAGCATTGACATAGTTGAATGTATTAGGTTTAGTTTGTGTTATTTCTTGTTTACAGCTTCCAGTTTTGAATACGCGAAATAGCCTCTACCGTATCCTCGTATCGTCCGAAGGCCGTCAAGCGGAAATATCCTTCGCCCGAGGGGCCGAACCCTACTCCGGGAGTACCTACGATATGACACTCGTGCAACAGACGATCGAAAAACTTCCACGAAGATAATCCATCGGGAGTCTTTACCCAAATATATGGAGCATTATCTCCTCCAAATATTTTCAACCCGACATTCTGAAGCGACTCTTTCAAGAGCCGGGCATTGCGCATATAGTACTCGATAGACTCTTTTATCTGCTTGTTACCCAGCGGACTATATGCAGCTTCGGCAGCTCGTTGCACAATATAGGAAGTGCCATTGAATTTGGTTGTCTGCCGGCGGTTCCACAGCGGGTTCACCATCACCTTTTTGCCGGCTGCGTCGTAGAGTTTCAACGCCTTGGGCACTACGGTATAGCCGCAACGCAGACCGGTGAAACCGGCTGTCTTGGAGAAGCTGCGGAACTCGATGGCTACCTCTTTGGCTCCTTCCATTTCGTAGATGCTGTGCGGAATATCTTCTTCGTGGATGAAGGCCTCGTAAGCCGCATCGAAGAGGATGAGCGACTCGTTTTCACGGGCATAGTCGACCCACTTTTGCAGTTCAGTTTTCGACAATGCGGTTCCCGTGGGGTTGTTGGGGTAGCACAGATAGATAATGTCGGGGCGTTCGGTGGGCAGAGCCGGCACGAAGTTGTTCTCGGCCGTACAGGGAATATACACGATTTGGCTCCAGTGCTCCCCATCGCCGGCCAACTCGCCGGCTCGACCGGCCATCACGTTGGTATCGACATAGACGGGATAAACCGGGTCGGTCACGGCCACCCGATTCTTCACACTCAGAATATCGCCGATGTTACCCAGGTCGCTCTTGGCACCGTCGCCGACAAAAATTTCGTCGGGATCGAGTTCAACGCCTCGCGTTCTGAAGTCGTGTTCGATAATGCGCTCCTGCAGGAAACGGTATCCCTGCTCGGGACCATACCCCCTGAAGGTCTCGGCACGACCCATCTCGTCGACTGCCTTGTGCAGCGCCTCGATGATGGCCGGGACGATGGGCCGCGTCACATCGCCTATGCCCAGGCTGATGATGCGGGCCTCGGGGTTCTGCTCCTTATAGGCGTTTACTTTCTTCTTTATATCTGAAAACAGATAGCTCTCTGCGAGCTTCAAATAATTTTCATTAATCAATACCATATACTTCTATTATTATCGTCGGGCCATTCACCCTCAAATACGGTGACGGCACCGCCAGTCATGTAAATTCGATTGTTTTGTTCGTTCCACTCGATCGACAAATCTCCACCCAGCAGATGCAACTTGGCCCGGCGGTCAGACTTGCCATTCAGTCCGCCAGCCACCAGCGTAGCACAAGCGCCGGTTCCGCACGCCAGAGTCTCGCCGGCCCCGCGTTCCCACACGCGCATTCTCAGGTGTTGTGGCGACTGCACCTCGACAAACTCGACATTGGTGCGCCGCGGGAAGAGTTCGTGATGCTCGATCAGCGACCCGATGTGATGCAGGTCGTAGCGGTCCATGTCGTCGAGAAAGATAACCGCATGCGGGTTACCCATCGACACGCAGGTGATGGCAAAACGATTCCCCTCAATCTCGAGAGGTTGCGATACGACAGGACTCTCCGAAAGATTTACCGGTATATCGGGAGCCGACAATATGGGCTCACCCATATCGACCGTAACCTGTTCGACCTTATTGTCTTGAATATGCAGTGTGAGGTGTTTGACGCCGGCAAGCGTCTCGAGAGTCAACTCCTTTTTGGTGGTCATCCCCTTGTCATATACATATTTGCCTACGCAGCGCGAAGCATTTCCGCACATCTCGGCTTCACTGCCGTCCGAGTTAAACATCCGCATTCTGAAGTCACAACTCTCCGAGGGCATGATAATCACCAATCCGTCGGAGCCCACCCCAAAATGCCGGTCGCTCATCTGTCGGGCCAACTCGCCCAAGTCGGCAGGCAACGGTTCAAATCCATTCAGGTAAATATAGTCATTGCCTGCACCTTGCATTTTCGTAAATCTCATAAGAACACTCTTTTTGATACAACATTTCGGTTTTCGAAAACTAAATGCAATTATTTCGTTGCAAAATTACCCTTTTTGACAAACATACTTACAGATTGAAAGTATAAATATTGTATAAATACATTTATATATTATAAAAACAGCAACACATTTAACTACCCTCCCGTACAGCCGATGCACAGTTCGAAAATTTATTTTTACAATCTGGCGGTAAAACCTGCGGAATAGGGATTTTTTTCCTATCTTTGCATGGTTTTCACGATAGAAATCCACCCTACTTACTTAAGCTAATTACTAATACATATATAATTCTATCGTAATGCAAACAACAAAAAAGGCTTCTCTAATCCTGGATGATGGTACCGTATTCGTCGGGAAATCATTTGGCTACGAAAAACCTGTTGCCGGCGAGGTCGTCTTCAACACCGCAATGATGGGCTATCCCGAAAGCCTGACCGACCCCTCCTACTCCGGACAAATCTTAGTGACCACCTACCCGCTTATCGGAAATTACGGAGTGCCTCGACGTGAAGAGGTAAATGGATTGTCACGATTCTACGAATCGGAAAAAATCCACGTCGAAGCGCTGGTCGTATCGGACTACTCGTTTGAATACAGCCACTGGAATGCCGCCAAGAGTTTGGCCGACTGGCTGAAGGAAGAAGAGATTGTGGGTATCTACGACATCGACACCCGCGAGTTGACCAAGCGATTGAGAGAGCACGGCTCCATGAAAGGCAAAATCGTAATCGAAGGCGGCGACGACATCGAGTTCGTAGACCCCAACCTTACCAATCTGGTAGCCAAGGTGAGCTGCAAAGAGGTGATTCGCTATGGAAACGGCGATAAGAAAGTGGTGCTGGTCGACTGCGGCGTGAAGCACAACATCATCCGCTGCCTGCTCAAGCGCAACGTGACCGTCATTCGCGTGCCCTGGGACTACGACTTCAACACGCTCGAGTACGACGGCCTGTTCATCTCGAACGGCCCGGGCGACCCCGACATGTGCGGCATTACCGTAGACCACATACGCCAGGCCATGAACGGCACGAAACCCATTTTCGGCATCTGCATGGGCAACCAACTGCTGTCGAAAGCCGGAGGGGCCCGCACCTACAAACTCAAATACGGACACCGCAGCCACAACCAACCGGTGCGCCAGGTGGGCACAAACCGCTGCTTCATTACCTCGCAGAACCATGGCTTTGCCGTAGACAACTCGACTCTGGGAGCCGACTGGGAACCGCTCTTCATCAACATGAACGACGGTACCAACGAAGGGATACGTCACAAATCGAAACCCTACTTCTCGGCCCAGTTCCACCCCGAGGCTGCCAGCGGTCCTACCGACACCGAGTTCTTGTTCGACGAATTTGTAAAACTGTTGTAAACCCGGAAATACCATACCTATGAACCAAGAAGAGATTAAAAAAATAAAGAAAGTATTGCTGTTAGGCTCCGGAGCCTTGAAAATAGGTGAAGCCGGTGAATTTGACTATTCCGGGTCGCAGGCCTTGAAAGCCCTCAAAGAGGAAGGCATCACGACGGTTTTGATCAACCCCAACATCGCCACGGTACAAACCTCGGAGGGCGTGGCCGACAAGATTTACTTCCTGCCGGTTACCCCCTACTTCGTCGAGCGGGTTATCCAAAAGGAACAACCCGACGGCATCCTGCTGGCCTTCGGCGGACAAACGGCTCTCAACTGCGGTGTGCAGCTCTATCAAGCCGGCACGCTCGAGAAATATAACGTGAAGGTATTGGGTACGCCGGTACAGGCCATCATGGATACCGAAGACCGCGAACTCTTCGTCAAGAAACTCGACGAAATCGATGTCAAGACCATCAAGAGCGAAGCCGTCAACTCGATAGAAGATGCCGTTCAGGCTGCCGCCGAGCTGGGCTACCCCATCATCATCCGGGCTGCCTATGCGCTGGGTGGATTGGGCAGCGGTTTCTGCGACAACGAAGAGGAGCTGCGGTTGAAAGCCGAAAAGGCGCTGTCGTTCTCGCCCCAGATTCTGGTAGAGAAATCGCTTAAAGGCTGGAAAGAGATTGAATACGAGGTGGTGCGCGACCGCTACGACAACTGCATCACGGTATGTAACATGGAGAACTTCGACCCGCTGGGTATCCACACGGGCGAAAGTATCGTGGTGGCTCCGTCGCAAACACTCACCAACAGCGAATATCACAAATTGCGCGAACTGGCTATCCGCATTATCCGCCACATCGGCATCGTGGGCGAGTGTAACGTGCAGTATGCCTTCGACCCCAAGTCGGAAGACTACCGGGTAATCGAGGTGAATGCCCGTCTGAGCCGCTCGTCGGCCCTCGCCTCGAAAGCTACGGGTTATCCGTTGGCCTTCGTGGCTGCCAAACTGGGTTTGGGCTATGGCCTGTTCGACCTGAAAAACTCGGTCACCAAAGAGACCAGCGCCTTCTTCGAGCCGGCTCTCGACTACATTGTCTGCAAAATACCCCGTTGGGACCTGGGCAAATTCCAGGGCGTAGACCGCGAGCTGGGCTCCAGCATGAAATCGGTCGGCGAGGTAATGGCCATCGGCCGCACCTTCGAGGAGGCTATCCAGAAAGGTCTGCGCATGATTGGCCAGGGCATGCACGGCTTCGTGGAGAACAAGGAACTGGTTATTCCCAATATCGACAAGTCGCTGCACGAGCCTACCGACAAACGTATCTTTGTCATCAGCAAGGCCATGCGCGCCGGTTATACGGTAGACCAGATACATGAACTGACCAAAATAGACTGCTGGTTCCTGCAAAAACTGATGAATATCGTGCGCACGGCTCACGACTTGGAAGAGCTCGACGAGTCGATTACCCGCGCCGAGAATCCCCAGGAATACTACGACCTCATGCGTCGGGCCAAGATACAGGGCTTCTCCGATTTCCAGATTGCCCGCGCCATCTGGAAGGAAAAGATGGAAGACTGCCACATGCAGTGGGTGCGCCAGTTCCGTAAATCGCTCGGCATCGTCCCCGTGGTGAAACAGATCGACACGCTGGCCGCCGAGTATCCGGCACAGACCAACTATCTGTACCTGACCTACAGCGGCATCGCCAACGATGTGAAATATCTGGGCGACCACAAGTCGATTGTGGTACTGGGTTCGGGTGCTTACCGCATAGGCTCTTCGGTTGAGTTCGACTGGTGCGGCGTGCAGGCCCTGAATACCATTCGCAAAGAGGGCTACCGCAGTGTAATGATCAACTACAACCCCGAAACGGTATCGACCGACTACGACATGTGCGACCGCCTCTACTTCGACGAGCTGACCTTCGAGAGGGTGATGGATATTCTCGAACTCGAGAATCCTCACGGCGTAATTCTCTCGACTGGCGGACAGATACCCAACAACCTGGCCACGCGCCTCGACGAGCAGCACGTGAGCATATTGGGCACGACGGCCGACAGCATAGACCACGCCGAAGACCGACACAAATTCTCGTCGATGCTCCACTCGCTGGGTATCGACCAGCCGCGTTGGCGCGAGCTGACCTCGCTGGCCGACATCTACGACTTCGTGAAAGAGGTGGGTTACCCCGTGCTGGTTCGTCCCTCGTATGTGCTCTCGGGTGCTGCGATGAACGTCTGCTCGAACAACGCCGAGCTGGAACAGTTCCTGCAACTGGCCGCCAACGTATCGAAGAAACACCCGGTCGTAGTGAGCGAGTTTATCCAGCATGCCAAAGAGATCGAGATGGATGCCGTGGCCCGCAATGGCGAAATCATCATCTACGCCATCTCGGAGCACATCGAGTTTGCCGGTGTACACTCGGGCGACGCCACCATACAGTTCCCGCCGCAAAAGCTCTATGTCGAGACCGTGCGACGCATCAAGAAGGTGGCCGGGCAGATAGCCCAGGCGCTCAATATATCGGGTCCCTTCAACATCCAGTTCCTGGCCAAAAACAACGACATCAAGGTAATCGAGTGCAACCTGCGTGCCTCGCGTAGCTTCCCGTTCGTATCGAAAGTTTTGAAAATCAACTTCATCGAGCTGGCCACGAAGGTGATGATGGGATTGCCGGTAGAGAAACCGGGCAAAAACGAGTTCGACCTCGACTACGTAGGCATCAAGGCCTCGCAGTTCTCCTTCTCCCGTCTGCAGAAAGCCGACCCCGTACTGGGTGTCGACATGGCATCGACCGGCGAGGTAGGCTGTCTGGGACTCGATACCAGCGAAGCCATCTTGAAAGCCATGCTCTCGGTCGGTTACCAGATTCCGAAGAAGAACATCCTGCTCTCGACCGGTAGCGCCAAACAGAAAGCCGATATGCTCGAGGCGGCCCAACTCTTGCACGAGAAGGGATACAGCCTCTTTGCCACGGGCGGAACCCATCAGTTCCTCACCGACAACGGTATTCCGGCCGTGAAGGTATACTGGCCCAGCGAGAGCGACCACGAGCCGCAGGCCCTGGAGATGCTGCACAACAAGCAGATAGACCTGGTAGTGAACATTCCCAAGAACCTGACGCAGAAAGAGCTCGACAACGGCTACAAGATACGCCGTGCCGCCATCGACTTCAACATCCCGCTCATCACCAATGCCCGGTTGGCTTCGGCCTTTATCGAAGCCTTCTGCAGCCTGAATATCGACGATATTCAAATCAAGAGCTGGGACGAATACAAGTAATATAAGAAAACTCTGAACCGCATAAAAGCGTGGCCTTCGATCGGGAAGGCCACGCTTTTTTATTATCCCTTTTTTTGTATAAAACGAATAAATTCTTATCTTTATGCTCATGATTCAGAGGAATCGTTTCACACGATTCCTTGAAGAGTCAATATCTTAATCAAATACAACACGGTAACAAAATGAGAAAGTTTATTTATGCCGCGACACTGTTGCTCGCCCTTGCAACAGTCAAGGTGAATGCACAAGATTTCATGGACCGGGTGCACTTCGAATTCTCTGCCGGAACAGGAATGGAAAATAAAGGAATAACGCCCGTTGACTTTTCATTCAAGTCTCAGGTAGAGTTTGTCTCTATCGCCTATCTCTTCGTTACCGCAGAAGACAACATTTCCCTGTATAAACATGAAGGCCTCAAAACCTATTACAACGGAGTCAGCATAGGCGGTGGCCTGGGGGTAAAACTGCTTGACCGTGTGAAAAGCATCCATGCCCTCGATATACGGGCCAAGGCATTGAGCAGTGTAGGCTGCCCCTCGTGGAAACGATCGAGCTATGATGTATCGTTGGCCTGGTATCTCAAGTCGTACAGGTTCTCGCCTGTCGTCGAGTTGGGTTACCGGTTTATTGATTCGCACACCTCGGGGCTCGACAACTGCGGGAATGTCTTCCTCTCCATCGGATTCAGATATTGACAACGGTTATTTATTTGCGGGTCTTGTACGAAAGAATATGCCACGACAGGGCCACGGCCAGCAGCACGAAGAGCAAAGCGAGCCACCACACCCGGGCCACAAACAGGGCACAGTAGAGTAGCGTGATCCACACCAGCGATACCGAGATGACCTTCACCCGCAGCGGTATGGCCTTGTGCTCGAGGAAGTCGCTGATATAGGGTCCCAGCCGCTTGTGATTCAAAAGCCATTGGTACAACCGAGGCGAACTGCGCAGCCACAGCGCGGCCGACAGCAACAGAAAGGGCGTGGTAGGCAACAGTGGCAGGAATATACCGGCTACACCCAAGCCGAGAGATAGTCCGCCTAAAAAGATATAGATAGCTTTCACGGTGCAAAAATACAACAAAACCCGAAGCCGGAAAGAATAGCCGAGAGAAAACCTGCACGAACCGATAACCGATTGCTCGGGGTGCAGCGTTCCTCAAAACGGGATACCCCTCTCCTGCTCCACAACCTTATAAACAAGCAAGAGGGAGAATCTGTTGGCTCCATTGTCCTCAGACTCTCCCCCCACACCTTCATCGGTTTTCAGTCGTATCAATTTCTGTTCAAGATTCCGGAATCCTTATCCCAGTTCTGCATTTTCAATTTCACGCCCGATTCAGACTGGCCAAATGAGAAGTTATAAACGAGATTGACATATACCATATTGGCATTGTTGATGATTCTTTCGGTCTCCGTCCGTCGCAGAAGCGATGTTCCAGATACGGATGTGACCTGTTTCCAAGAGTCATAGAACGGGTATCTTATACCACCGGTGAGGGTCAGGTTTTTAATGGGTTTATAAGAGAACTCTACCGATGCCATACTGGGTATATTTCTCGTCGTCTGTCCGATAAGGGATTTCTTCTGAGTTTGATAGAACACCTGCAATCCCCATTGACGATAGGCAAGATATACCGAGGGTATGATGGAATAGCCCGTATGGTCCCATTTCGAGGCGCCCCATTTATTTATCTGATGGAACACTTCGGAGTAGAGTCTCAACCTGAGCATATTGTTGGCGAATGGATACCACTGTAAAAAAAGGCTGACTTTCATGTTCTGTGCATCATCCAGATTCCCGAATGTTTCGATGATGTTTGTATGATCCGATTGGAAAATCGGGGCGATAGCATCTTTTGTATATGAATACCCCACTTCTGCATTGATTACCAACTTCTTGAACCCTTTGAAATAGGAGACTGAAAAATCGTGGTTGTTGCTTGGTGTCAAACGGGGGTTCCCGACAAAGATGTAATTGGGATCTTTATAATATGGATTATAAGTCAACGAAGAGACTGACGGGTTTTCGGTATTTATTTCATAATTGAACATCAGGTCGGAGCTCGGGTCTATGAAATATCCCAATTTCACCTGAGGACGGAAATAGGTGAAGTTGTAGGTCTTGTTTTCGATGGTGGTAAATATGTTGTTGTTTACACCAGCGCTGATGCTGTAATTGAATCTGTCGCCCCACATGCCGGTTATTCCCAGATAGGAATAGATCTCATGGGCCGTTATCTTGTTGTTCGACGGCAAGTTGTTCTGAATGCTGTTGTTGTACATGTATCGGGCCCCTGCATACAGATTCGCCGTTTTCATTTTGTAGGTATACAACACTTCTCCAATAACCGAATACTTGTCGGTATGTATTACCGTCGCCGTTTCAAAATCGGGTTCTGCTTCCTGTAATTCCTGATACTCATAATCATAGTCCGATTTGTAGTATGTACCGACGAGATTCACAATAAGCTCGTGTTTGGAACCGAACGATTTACTGAAATACATATCCATGACCGGACTGATGTATTTGTCTTTATCCTGACTCTCCCCTGTTTTATGGGATTCCTTGCCGTCCACGCTTGACAGAATGTCCTGCACCGATGACCGTCTGCGATTCAATGAGTTGAAGGAGAGTTTTGCACTGAACAGATAGTTGTCTGCTTTTGCATTGTTGAAGCTGATTTCGGCCATCTGCTGCTCATAAGCATACGGGCTGTTGCGCCCGCTCTTTCTCTTTTCAAAATCTGTTCCGCCGACGGAATAGGCCATTTCTTCGTCCAGCACCCTTTTGTTGTAGTTCCTGTAATTGATATTGTATGTCACACCAATCTGCGAATGGTCCCAGTCGTATTTGAAGTTGACGACATTGTTGCCAAATCCTGTGGTCACGGCATTCTGAGTATTGACACCGACCGACCCTCCATTCTGTTTTTCCCGGGTCACCACATTGATTACAGCCCCCAGCCCCATGTTGGAGTATTGGACGGGCGGTTGGGTGTAATAGTCGATTTTGGCAATATCCTCAGGCGATATGACAGACAAGTCTATCGGCGTTGATGGTATGCCATTGATCAGAATCTTCACGGCCTTGCCATCTACCGACGAAACACTTTGGTCAAGAACTTGAATCTTGGGCAGGAACTCCAACGCCGACAATGCACTGCTGTATCGACTCTTTTCGGCTGAGGTCAGTCTATACTCCTTCTTATCGGCAAACCGTTTTACCAGGCTGGCAGACACGACTACTTCGTCCAAATCGAGGGGCCGTTCTTTCAGGATAATAAGCCCGACATCTGTATTCCCGGCTACCGCGATTTCCGTAGAGTAATCTTCATAACCTAAAAAAGAGATGTTCAATATATATTTACCATCGGCTATCTTCTCCAGTTCGAATTGCCCGTTCCGATTGGTCGTGCCCCCTTTACGGCTTGATGTATTGTGTTCCTGATACAGCCTCACCGAGGCTCCTGCAACAGGACTGTTCACCGAATCTACGACCACACCTCTTACCCAACCTTGTGCCCAAGCCGATACCGAAAACAGTATTCCTAAAAGAGTCGCAACGATTGTTCTCTCCTTCTTCATAATTTGCCGTTTTTTGCTGACAAATATATGAGTAAGGAGATAAAAGACCGTTATAAAAGAGCTGACATTTAGCTGACATTTAGCCAACAATATGCTGATAATCAGCTCTTATCCGTTTTGAGCACATAAAAATGCCCCTTTTCTGCCTCAATCTTCACATTACATGCTTTTCCCAAAACCGGCTTTATCCGGCGAACCAATGTATAAAGAGTATCGCGAGCATCTTCTTTCCCGGGCCAAAGCGTGTGACATATCTCTTCCACCGACAATCGATGACCGTCTGCCGCTATAAACATCTGCATCAACCGATGCTGCATTGGAGTGAAATATATCTCCTGCCTCTTCTCATCCCAAAAACGATTTGAAGATTTGGAAAAATGCAATGTCCCTACGGTTATTGTTTCCGGCTCAACCGAATAACAGTCAAGCGATTTCGTTCTCAAATACATCAGTGAGAATGCGCCCCATATCAAACTGAGGAGAAACAGGATAGAGGGAATCTTTTGTCCCGACATGCCAAATATCGCGGCCTTCGAACAGTTAGGATAGGCTCGGATATACAACCGCTCGTCACCCACCTTGTAACTCATCGTATCGCTGCAAAAGGTTACATTGCTGGGGGCCTCTGTACAAATCGACAGATAAGAGGTCTCTCTCAACTCGTCTATTTTCAATTTAGACCTGAAAACCCTCAATGTATCGACCGTAATGTGGTCGGCGTTTTTATCTAAAATAGTTTGTGCCAAAGCCTGATTTACATCTGCTATAATATTCTCTTTGGTGGTTGCATAATTTCCAAAGCCTAACACGAGAGACGGAAGCATCAATGAGAAAAAAACTACAATGGCTGTTATCGGTTTCATATTGTCCTTTTTCATGAGGTATTAGCATTTACAAATATAGGAAAAGTCGAAAGTAGAAAAACAAGCTCGCTTGATTTTTTATGCTGAGACGCACCCTATATTCTACAAATATAGAGAATATCGTCATCAAATACCTGCATGCCACGAGCAATTTTATGGACTTGTCGGCACAAAAAAAGGGAGCACTCACTTGGAGTACTCCCTGTTATAGGATGTCGGAAGAATTGCGGGATTACATCATGCCGCCCATTCCACCCATACCGGCAGCCGGCATGGCAGGAGCAGGATTCTCTTCCTTCTTATCGGCGATTACACATTCGGTAGTCAAGAACATACCGGCGATAGAAGCGGCGTTCTCAAGAGCTACACGAGTTACTTTGGCAGGGTCGATTACACCGGCTGCGAAGAAGTTTTCGTAAGAATCGGTGCGGGCATTGTAACCGAAGTCGCCTTTACCGTCTTTTACGCGTTGTACTACTACGGCACCTTCTACACCGGCATTAGCGGTGATTTGACGCAACGGCTCTTCGATGGCGCGTTTTACGATTTCGATACCGGTAGTCTCGTCTTCGTTGGCACCTTTCAAGCCATCCAAGGCGGGAATACAACGGATGTAGGCAACACCACCACCCGGTACGATACCTTCGGCGATAGCGGCTCTCGTTGCGCTCAAGGCATCGTCTACACGGTCTTTCTTCTCTTTCATTTCTACTTCAGAAGCGGCACCGATATAGAGAACGGCAACACCACCAGCCAATTTGGCCAGACGCTCTTGCAGTTTCTCACGATCGTAGTCGGAGGTAGTCGTTTCGATTTGAGCCTTGATTTGAGCTACACGAGCGGCGATAGACTCTTTGCTGCCCATACCATTGACGATAGTCGTGTTCTCTTTGTTTACGGTAACCTTCTCGGCACGACCCAACATTTCGATAGTGGTCGATTCGAGTTTCAAACCTTTCTCTTCGGAGATAACGACACCACCGGTCAATACGGCAATATCTTCGAGCATCTCTTTACGACGGTCGCCAAAGCCAGGAGCCTTCACGGCACATACCTTGAGCGAACCACGCAAGCGGTTTACAACCAGCGTAGCCAGAGCCTCGCTGTCTACATCCTCGGCAATGATGAGCAGAGGACGACCCGTCTGTGCAGTAGCTTCGAGTACGGGAAGCATATCTTTCAGAACCGAAATCTTCTTGTCGTAAATCAAGATGTAAGGCGTATCCATTTCGCACTCCATCTTCTCGGTGTTGGTTACGAAATAGGGCGAAATGTAACCGCGGTCGAACTGCATGCCTTCTACAATATCGACAGTCGTGTCGGTACCTTTGGCCTCTTCGACGGTGATGACACCCTCTTTCTTAACCTTCTTCATGGCCTCGGCGATGAGTTGGCCTATTTCGCTATCGTTGTTGGCCGAGATGCGGGCAACCGATTCGATTTTCTCGAAGTCGTCGCCAACCTCTTGAGCCTGCTCTCTGATGCCTTCTACCACTTTGGCCACGGCTTTGTCGATACCACGTTTCAAATCCATGGGGTTGGCACCGGCAGCCACGTTCTTAAGACCTACGTTTACGATAGCCTGAGCCAATACGGTAGCCGTAGTCGTACCGTCGCCGGCATCGTCGCCCGTCTTCGAGGCAACCTCTTTAACCAACTGGGCACCCATGTTCTGGAACGGGTCTTCCAGTTCAACCTCTTTGGCAACCGTCACACCATCTTTCGTGATGTGGGGAGCACCGAATTTTTTCTCGATGATGACGTTACGACCTTTAGGACCCAGGGTGACTTTAACGGCATTAGCCAACTCGTCTACACCTTTTTTCAGTTCTTCACGAGCCTGAATATTGAATTTAATTTCTTTAGCCATAGTTCTTTTTCCTTCTAAAAATTAAACATGAAACGCATTAAAGGATAGCCAAAATATCCGACTGTCTCATAATCAGATATTTCTCGCCGTCCAGTTCGATTTCGGTGCCCGCATATTTGCCGTACAAAACGGTATCACCGGGTTTAACTACCATTTCCTCGTCTTTGGTACCATTGCCGATGGCTATTACTTCACCTTTGAGGGGTTTTTCTTTGGCCGAATCAGGGATAATAATACCGCCGATTGTTTTCTCTTCTGCAGGAGCTGGAAGCACCAATACTCTGTCTGCTAACGGTTTAATTGTCATGGTTATTTATTTTAGTTATACTTTTATTTTTGTATTTTTATCTGTACAAGAAGTGCAGACACTGGTGATACAGCCAATTTCATGCCAAACGATATATTGGCTCGAAATATGACAAAACGTCACCTTTGCGTATAACTCGAAGTGAATGAAAACTGACAAAGATTCCTGTCGGCCCGGAGTGCCTCGAGGCTACAACCCGAATCAAGAGGGTATGGCGATAAGCGGAGTATCGGTGTGGAACAGCATCTTATGGGCGATGCTGGGGTTGAAGAGGCGGGCAAAGATGTTGCGCTTGCGGTTGGGCACCACCATGACATCGATCGATGCCTCCTGGAACAGGCGCTCTACGTTGTCGAGGAAATTCTCCTCGCCGAGTATCTTGTAGTCGATTTCCCGACCGGGATAATGCGACTGACAGTAGTCGCGTATGCCGGCCAGCTTTATCTCGGTCCAGGCATCGCTTTTCTCGGTCAAATGGAAGAATCGTATCCCGAACGAATAGTTCTGGAACAGGCGCATGAAGGTGTCGAGCGAGATTAAATCCTGCTGGTCGAAGTTGGTAAAGAAGGCCACATTCTTAATATCGCTCACATGGGTATGCGTGAATCCCTCGGGTATGGCAAACACCGGGAAATTACCGTTGTCTACCACTTCGGCCGTAACGCTTCCTATCAGGTCTATCTCCTTTCGGGTCTTTCCCCTTGACCCCATAACAATGAGCGACGGGTTCAACTCTTTTGCCATCAGGATGATCGTATCTTCAGGCACCCCTTCACATACCCTATATATAAAGGGGACCTGAGGGATGGCGCCCTCGACCATCAACTGGTGCAACTTTTCACAAAAGGATGTCATCTCACGATTGGCCTTTGCAAATAATAGTTTATGTTCTTCACTTTCTTTCAATTCATGACTGATCGTCTCGGCCAACGAGAGAGACCCCATGGAGAAAGGAGACAAGAAGGTATGAAGCAATACGACTTCGGCCTGATGGGCCTCCGCAAAATCGAATCCCAGCCGACAGGCCAACAACGAATAGTCGGAGAAATCAATCGGGATAAGGATTCGGTTTTTCTGCGGTTTTTCCGAGACTTCCGATTTACCGAAAACCGGATCGGTCTCTAAAATCTCGAGGGCGTGAGGCAAATCTTTTTCGTGGATTCGCACTCGCACCCCCGGAGAAATGACTGGTTTCAACAGATTGACATTCTGAATGGCGACGGCTATACCCTGGCTCTCCAAAATGCCCTTTAAGATGAGAGCCTTCGGATAGGTGTGAATGGCCAGTGTGATTAAGCGGTCTTTCTTCATGGTCGATCTGTTTATTTAGCTATGATTTATTTCTTATTGTTTTCTTCTTCCAAAATACGAATAGCCATATCGTAGATTTGTGTATTGTCGAGCACAACGATACCGCCGTCGGGTCCCGGTTCGATATGAAGACCACAATTTTTCCCAAATGAATAATTGGTTCCTCCAAAATAGTTACGCACGGTTTGGGTGGTAACATTCAACTCGTCGGCTATTCTATGCATGGAACCATCGGGCAAACTGTCTTTGATGCGACGAAGTTCGTTAAATGTGATTGTCTTAGTCATAAGGGTAATGGTTTTTTATGGTTAATTATTCGGTTAATTGTACTCTTTTGAATACGCAATAAATTTAAGTTCTATTTTCTTTATTTCCAAATTTTGCAGCCAAAATTTTGCGGGCTTTCAAAAATAGATTGCGACGAGTGCATAGACCGAGATAGCTACCACGCTCAAATAGATGACCGTAGTCGCAATCGCAATACCGGGGTCTTTACAGTAAGGCGACTGCCGTTGTGGCAAGCGGTGCCGCTGCCACAGCATGTAGCGGACTCTCTTCCACATTATATATATGAGTAAGGCAATGACGACACCGGCTATCGTACCGGCCAGAATGTCGCCTGGATAGTGTACCCCCAGATAGATGCGCGAGTAGCAGTTGACGGCTGCCCATGCAAGGCCGGTTATGGTAAAAAGCCGGTTGCGGAATATCAGCGCCAGCAACACCACGGCTCCGAAACTGTTGGCGGCATGGCTCGAGATGAAGCCGTAGCGCCCTCCTCTGTACCCGTTTACAATCTGTACAAGAGGTGAGAAGTCGGGGTCTTGTGCCGGCCTGAACCGGGCGAAATAGGGCTTGCACAGGGTCGAGGCAAACTGGTCGCAGAGGGTGATGGTGAGCGCCAGGGCAACCACGACGAGGGTAGCCTCTTTCCAGTTCTTCCGGAACAGCACAAAGAGCAGGGCGACTATGAGGGGTGCCCATGTGAGACGCCCCGTGTATATCCACATGAAATGATCCCAAAAGGGTGTGTGGGTATGGTTCAAAAACAGGAAGACCGTTTTATCCCACTCGATTAACTGTTCCAGCACTTCTGTCTTTCGTTTAAATGATTTCTATGGACGACGACGGCAGCCACCCGCGGTTGCCATCGCTTATCTTCACCTCGTACCAGTCGCTCACCTTGTCCAAAATCACCACCTTGGTTCCTTCGTGCAGCACAAAAAGGTCGGTACCGCCCTCCGACGGCGAACTCTTGGCCGGTACCGTAGCAGCAAACACGATAGCTTCGCTGCGGCGTTCCATCTTGTCGCTCAAGCCCCAGGCAAACCAGTTGGCCATGATGGCGACAAGCAGTATGACGATGCCGCCGAAGAAACCTATCTTCTTCAACCGCACCGACCGCGTGAAGAGGTAGAGATAGCAACCGCCCAGGAAGAGGAAGAAGGCGACGATACCGATGACAGCCCACGTGTTGGACGACAAGAAGCTGCGCATCGAGTCGATCCACACCGCGAGGAAGAAACGCCCCACGGGGTCTATCTTGTCGACAATGTGCGTGTTGGCCATATCGAGGTTGAAACGGGCATCCTCGTTACCGGGGTTCAGCAACAGCGCCCGCTCGTAGTTCAGGATGGCCTTGGCAAACTCGTTGTGCTTGTAGTAAGCATTGCCCAGGTTGTAGTAGAGGTCGGACGACACGCCCTGCTCCCGGGCCGTCTGCTCATAGAGTTCGATAGCCTTGATGTAGTCCTCCTGAGCATAGGCTTCGTTGGCCTGTTGCAGGGTCTCCTGGCCAAACATCGTCGTCACGCCGGCGACGACAAAGAGCATGTATATGATTATCTTTTTCATCTTCGTTGTGTTTTACTTTTTCACCGTATTTTCCATTTTACCGATGGCCTCGACCGTCTGAGTATAGAGCTCGTCCATAGCCTCGTCGGTCTGCGAGGGTGCATATTGGGCAAACTCGCAACGGCCCAGTATGTCGTTGAACTCGGCTATCAGTTCGGCACTGGCACCGTATTTCTCCAGCTCGGCAGCCACGTTGTCTTTGGTCAGCTCCGAATTGGGCAACCCGAGTTTATCGCTCAGGTATCCCCATACGGCCTTGAGTACCTCGTCGTAGAAGTGCTCCCGGTCGTGGTTCTTCAGGTATTTGCCGGCTACCTTCAACCGTTTCGAGGCTACCTTGTTGGCTTTCCGATTCTTCATCAGAGCCACATTGGCGTTAGCCTTGGCCTGCTTGCGGTTGATGATGACAAAGACAATGAATGCCAGAGCCGGGACGATGTACCACAACCAGTAAACCCAGTTGTCGATATAGAGGGTCGGGGTCTGTACCAGATTCATCTTGTCCAGCTTGATATAGTGAATATCCTGGTTGAGCAGCTTCAAATCCTCTTTGTTGGAGAAGTTGGTGACGGTCTTTCCTCCGCTGCCGGGAGCACCCTTGTCGACCGTAATCTCATACGCTTCGGTACGCAGGGTTTTGTAGCTCTTGCTCTTGATGTCGAAGTACGAGAACTCTACGGCCGGGATTTTGAACGTACCGGCAAAGCGGGGAATGGTGGTGTACTCTACCGTGCGGGTTCCGCTCACCCCACCGGCCGAAGCCTTCACATTCACATCGACCTTGGGGTCGTAGGTGTCGAAATCGTTGGGCAACTGCAACTCGGGGTTCTTCAGGTATTTCAAGTTGCCCGATCCCTTGATGGTCAGTTTCAAGGTAATGGCCTCGTTGGCCTTGACGTGGGTCGAGCTGATGGAACTGCTCAGCGAGAAGTCGCCTACCCCACCCATGAACGAGGCCGGTTTACCGCTGGGCAAAGGCATCACCTCGACCGAAGTGGTATTGGTGCTTACCGACCGGCTTACCCCCTGAGGCACCCGCATGGGACCAAAGGGACCGTTGACCAGTTGATAGGTTTCTACCTGAAAGTCGAACTTGCCGGGCGTGATGGTAATCTTGCCCGTACGTTGCGGGAAGAGCAGGCACTGTTTCAGCACGGCTACCTTGTAGTTTACGCCGTTGTAGTTCTCCAGACTGAACGAGGTATTTTGCGGCAGGTCAATATCTTGTACTACAAAGCCTTCGAACGAGGGGAAACTGTAATTCTCGGCTTGTACGCCCGAAGCCTGCGTATACAGCTTGATGGTGGCCAACACGGCCTCCTGCTCATATATCCGGCTCTTGGAGAGTATCAAACGGGCAAACAGCGTCGTGCTGTCGCTGCTCTGCCCACCCGAGCGACCCGACGAAGCGCTGGCCTTGTCGGGCGGTAATACGGTCAGTTTCCAGGTATTGGTCGACAGGGTGCGCCCGTCGGCCGAGATGGTGGCCGGTGCAAAGGTGTAGCTACCCTCTTTCTCGGCCCGCAGGGTGATGACGTGGGTCTCGGTAGTCTGGCGATCGACTTTGCCGTTGACCACCGACACGCTCGTACCCGAGCTCGTACCCTGATACAACACCTTGCAACCTTTGAATTCGGGCAATTTCAAATCCTTACCCGAAGCGTTGTACAACGTGTATTCCAGTTGAAACTGCTGTCCCTGTATCACCTGCCGGGGCCCATCGACCGCAAAACGCACATTGTTGGCCCACAGTCCAGTAACACAGACCAGCGTAAAGAACAAAATCAAATATCTTTTCATCGCTCTGTTGTATATAAGTTAGACACCCCGATTACCACTCCTTGTCGGTCTTCTTGCGTTTTTGCTGCTGCATCAAAGCCCGTTGCACTTTCTCCTGGGTGTCGCGCTCGTCTTGCTGGATGGCATCGAGAATCTGTTGGGCATTCTCCCGCGACATCTGAGACTGCTGGGGTTGCTGTTGCTGGGGATTATTCTGTTGTTGGTTATCTTTCTGGTCTTGATTCTGTTTATTCTGGTTGTTCTTGTTCTGGTCCTGATTCTGTTGCTTCTGATCTTTCTGCTGGTCCTTGTTCTGGTCCTGCTGATCCTTATTCTTGTCCTGGTTCTGATCTTGCTGTTGTTTCTTCAGCAACAGTTGGGCCAACCGCAGGTTGTAGCGGGTCTCGTCATCTTTGGGATTACGACGCAGCGCATTTTTATACTCTTCGATACTCTGGGCGTAGTTTTTCTCCTGGAACGAGATATTTCCCAGGTTGTGCCAGGCGTGGGCCGTGCGCAGGGTATCGGACGAGGCCTGCACTATCTTCTTATACTCGTTGCGCGAATCGTTCCACTTCTGCTGCTTGTACAGAGCGGCCCCCAGATTGTAGGTGGCTATCTCGGACGAAGGATTGGCCTCCAGCGCCTTGCGGTATTCGATTTCGGCCTCGGTATATTTCTTGTCGTTAAACAGGTCGTTTCCTTTCCGTATCGAGTTGCGCTCGCTCTTCTCGTCGATTTTTTTCTCTTTGGGCGGTACGACCTTGGCCGGGGCCTCGTTGGCAGCAGGAGCCGCAGGAACTGCCTGTCCCTGAGCCGAGGCAGTCCATGCCCCACTGGCCAATATCAAACATAGTATATAGTTGATTGCTTTCATAGTGCAAATTACTTTTCTGAATTTTCGGAGAAGAAAGTTATCTTCTTCAGCCAACTGTTCTTGCGGTCGATAATAAAGAGATCGATCAGCAACAGCACCAGGGCAATCCAGGCCAGACCCTGGAACTGCTCGTCGTATTGCGAATAGACCTTGCTCTCTATATCGGCCTTCTTCATCTTCTTTACCTCGGCCGTCAGGGCCCGCAGAGCCGCATTGGTGTTATCGGCTCTCACGTAGATACCGGCACCGGCTTTGGCAATCTCCTGCCCGAGGGCCTCGTTGAGTTTCGAGATGACCACATTGCCATTGCTGTCCTTGATAAAGTTGGTCTCGCTGTCGCCGATGGGGATGGGTACACCCTCGAGCGAACCGATACCGATGACATCGACCTTGATGTTTTTCTCGGCTGCAGCCTGAGCCATCTGGGCGGCATCGTCCTCGTGGTTCTCGGCATCGGTAATGACGATAATGGCCTTATCTACACTCTCGTTGGGCGAGAAGGAGTTCATGGCGGTAGAGATGGCCCGCCCGATAGCCGTACCTTGTGTAGGTACCATCGAGGGGTTGATGGTGTTCAGGAACATCTTGGCCGACACGAAGTCGGAGGTGATGGGCAACTGCGTATAGGCATCGCCGGCAAAGACGATAAGACCTATCTTGTCGTTGTCGAGTTCGTCGACCAGTTTCGAGAGCATCATCTTTGCCTTCTCGAGACGGTTGGGTGCTATATCCTTGGCCATCATCGAGTTGGAGACGTCGAGGGCAATCATGATTTCTACCCCCTGCTTCTTGACCGTCTCGAGTTTCGAACCGAACTGAGGCCGTGCCAACATGAATATGATAACAATAAATGCCAGTTGCTGAAAGATAAACTTGATCCAGGGCTTGTACTTCGACACATCGGTCATCAGCGGTGCCAGCACCGACGGATTGCCATACTTGGCCAGATTGCGGCGCGAGCGGTATCGCCCGTAGATAAAGAGCCCCCACAACACAGGGACGAGAATCAGCAGATATAAATATTCGGGTTGTGCAAATCGAAACATAATCAACTTCTTTTTAAGGAATATTTTTCAACAACGTCTGACGCAGGAGTATCTCCAGCCCCAGGCACAAGAGTGCCAAGAGAGCCCATCGGGTATATTCCTCTTCTTTTACACTGAATTCCTTGACGGTGAGCTTGGTCTTCTCCAACTTGTCAATCTCTTCGAAGATACCTTTCAATACGTTCTTGTTGGTAGCTCTGAAGTATTTGCCGTCGGCCGTAGCCGCAATTTGCTGCAGGGCTGCCTCGTCCATCTCGACCGGCATGTTCTGGTAGGTAATGCCGTAGGGGGTCTGTACCGGCGTGGGGGCCAACCCTTTGGTACCTACTCCAATCGTGTAGACGTGTATGCCGAACGACTTGGCTATTTGTGCCGCCGTGGCCGGGGCTATATCGCCCGCATTGTTGGTACCGTCGGTCAGCAGGATGATGGTCTTCGACTTGGCGGGACCGTCCTTGATGCGGTTGATGGCCGTAGCCAGACCGTCGCCGATTGCCGTACCGTCGTCGACCATACCGCAATGTACATCTTTCATCAGGTTGAGCAGCACGGCGTGGTCGGTTGTCATCGGGCACATGGTGAAGCTCTCGCCGGCAAAGATGACCAGACCGATGTTGTCGTGCTCACGCCCCGAAACGAACTGGGCAGCTACGTCTTTGGCAGCTTCGACCCGGTCGGGGGTAAAGTCGCGGGCCAACATACTGCCCGAAATATCGAGCGCCAGTACGATGTCGACCCCTTCGGTCGATGAGTTTTGCCAGTTGTCGGTCGACTGCGGCCGGGCCAGAGCAATAATCAGGAAGGCAACGGCCAGTATCCGCAAGGCAAAGTTGAAGTGGCGCAAGTATATCTTGTAGGTGCGCGGCATCTTGTCGAACGGCTGCGTAGTCGAGACCTGCAAAGGGGCCTGCATGTGCTTCTGTTTGAGGATATACCACACGACGGCCGGTATAATCAGCAACAACAGCAGCAGATATAAAGGATTCGCAAATACCATTTTTCAAAAAATCTATTTAAAAAGCCACATGAGCCTTTGTTCAACAATGGGTTTATTCCGGTTTCTCGGGAGCCGTACCGTCGGCAGCCGGTTGTTCGGGTGCCTTCTCTTCGGGCTTGGTCTCTTCGACAAAGTTCTCGGCATACCGCATCACCTGCTCGTTGTCGTCGGGGAGCGGCCGCATCTTGGCAAACTTCACGAAGTCGGCCATCTCGAGAATATCGCGCAACTGCTGGTTCACCGCTTTGGTCTCCTCGTTACGCCGCAGCGTGTCGATAATCTGGGTCGAGGTCATCTCCATGGCGTTGATGTGGAATCGCTGGTCGATGTATACCCGCAGGATTTCGGTCAGGTTGGTATAGTAGGCCTTCTCCTGACCTTGCTGCCAGAGCTTCGAGTCTTTCAACTCGTGCAAAGCCTGTATGGCTCGTTCGTAGGGCGGTATGGCCTTCTCTTCGGCAGCGGCCTCGCCACCCTTGGCCTTGCGGCCCCAGCGCCAGTAGGCATAGATGCCGGCGGCTATGACAACGAGAGCGATGAGCAGATAGATGACCCATGCCGGCACATAGTCCCAGAGGACAAAGGGCGGTGCATCGACCCCCTTGATGTCAAACTCGGCATGCGTCGTATCGACCGGCACCGGCACCACCTTGAGGCTCAACGACTGAGTCTCGAAAGTATCGTTGTCGATAACGTATTTGAAGGGAGGCAGATAGTAGAGGCCCGAGTCAAACGAGGTGATAAGTACCTCGTTGTTGACCTGTATACGGTTGTTTTTCAAATCGACCGTATCGGGTTTCGAAATCTTCAGCACCTCTACGCCGGCTACCAGCGTGTCTTGTATGATAGGCAGCCGCACAAACTTGCCTTTGTCTTGCGACACCTCGAGGCGCACCGTCGTCTGGTCGCCCATCATAATGGCGGCCGAGTCCATCTGGGCCCGCACCACTATCTGATTCTGGGCCGACACCGTTGCGGCACTCATCGACACGAGCAGACATCCGCCAAACACTCGCAATAAGATAGATCGTATTTTCATAGAATCTCAAATTTTTATTACCCTCTTCGCTGGAAGAGATTCATCAGGGCCACCACAAAGTCGTCGTCGGTGGCGATGGTCGCCAGGTCGACACGGCTCTTGCGCAAGGTGGTCAGCATCTTGTCTTGCCGGGCATTCCACCACTCGGCATACCGGGCCCGCACGGCGGCCGACGACGAGTCGACCCACTGCTCGACACCCCGCTCGGAGTCTTGCAACTTGATGAGCCCCACGTTGGGCAGCTGCGACTCCCGACGGTCGTAGACCTGTATGGCTACCAGGTCGTGCCGGCGGGGTGGGGAAGAAGGGGGGGGTTGGCAATGGAGAGGGCGTTTTTGTAATCGCCGTTATCGATGAAGTCGGAGATTAAAAACGTCGTACACCGTTTCTTGATGGCGTTGGTCATGTACTCCAAGGCCAGACCTATGTTGGTTCCCGTATTGTCGGGGGTGAAATCGATCAGTTCGCGTATGATATAGAGGATATGCTTGCGCCCCTTCTTCGGCGGGATAAACTTCTCGATTTTGTCCGAGAAGAAAATCATGCCGATCTTGTCGTTGTTCTGTATGGCCGAAAAGGCTATCGTGGCAGCGACCTCGGCCATCATTTCACGCTTGGCCTCTCCCACGGCACCGAAGTTACGGCTGGCAGAGACATCGACCAACAACATCACCGTCAGTTCACGTTCCTCTTCGAAAACCTTCACAAAGGGCTTGTTGTAGCGGGCTGTCACATTCCAGTCTATATCTCTCACATCGTCGCCATACTGATACTCCCTCACTTCGGAGAAGGCCATACCCCTCCCCTTGAAGGCCGAGTGGTACTGACCCGCAAAGATGTTGCGGGAGAGGCCCCTCGTCTTTATCTCTATATGACGGACTTTCTTTAACAGTTCACTGGTTTCCATAAACAGCAGCTCTCCCTAACCGGTTATTTAGGGTACTTCTACCTTGTTGAGTATCTCGCTGATAATCTCCTCGGCCGTCATGTTGTTGGCCTCGGCTTCGTAGCTGAGCCCGATACGGTGACGCAGCACGTCGTGGCATACGGCACGCACATCCTCGGGAATCACATAGCCGCGTTGTTTCAAGAAGGCATAGGCGCGAGCTGCCATGGCCAGACTGATAGAGGCACGAGGCGAAGCACCGAACGAAATCATCTCTTTCAAGTCGGCCAGACCGTGATCTTGCGGGAAACGGGTAGCAAACACGATGTCGACGATATAGCGCTCGATCTTCTCGTCGATGTATACCTTTTGTACAATATCGCGAGCCTCGATAATTTCAGAGGGTTTCAGCACCGGTTTAATTTCGACCTTACGTCCGCTGATGTTCTGGCGGATAATCTGCTTCTCCTCCTCTTTCTTGGGATAGCTTATAATCACCTTGAGCATGAAACGGTCGACTTGCGCCTCGGGCAGCGGATAGGTACCCTCCTGCTCGATGGGGTTCTGTGTAGCCATTACCAGGAAAGGATCGTCGAGACGGAACGTCTGCTCGCCGATGGTCACCTGGCGCTCCTGCATGGCCTCGAGCAAGGCACTCTGTACCTTGGCCGGGGCACGGTTGATTTCATCGGCCAGCACGAAGTTGGCGAAGATGGGGCCCTTCTTGATTTGGAACTGCTCCTTGGCCTGGCTGTATACCATGGTACCTACCACGTCGGCAGGCAACAGGTCGGGGGTAAACTGGATACGGCTGTATTTCGAGTCAATCAGCGAAGCCAGCGTCTTGATGGCCAACGTCTTGGCCAAACCCGGAACACCTTCGAGCAAGATGTGACCGTTGGAAAGCAAACCAATCATCAACGAATCGATCAGATGCTTCTGGCCTACAATCACCTGGTCCATGCCCTGTGTAATCATATTCACGAACGAACTCTTGCTGGCAATCAGGTCGTTCAACTCCCGAATATCAACTGTTTCACTCATACGTTTTCTCTTTTTATATTTTCAATTTATACGTTTTTTCACTTTATCTCTCGCAAAATTAGCGATAGAGAGGCTCTATATCTCCCCTATCGCGTTAAAAATGGCTAACCATTCACTTAAAAAAGACTAAGTCGCCAACCCCTTCGGTCAACGACTCAGCTATCGGTCACTCATACTGGCTCAGAATCTTCACGGCCAGAGCCTTGGCAGCTTCGACCGAACGTCTGTCTTTGGCATCGATATGATACTTCGAAGCTTCGGGAATAACCACCCGTGTTCCGATGGGTACCTGATTGGGATTCTTAATCACCTTTTTATTCTCTTCGTAGATATATACCCAGAAAGTCTTGTGCCCGAAGTATTTACGGGCCAACGTCGTGAGAAATACCCCCGATCGGATGGTCTCGACCACCGGCTCGGCCTCTACAGCCGTTGTGGGTGTTGTTTCCGACTGGCTCGTTTTTTCTGTTTTCTCCACACGCTCGGTTTTCTCTGACTGGGCAACCGGCTTTTCAGCTACGGAATCCCGTTCGGCCACATCGACCATAGCCGTCGTATCGACCGGCTCCGATACAACAACCGTATCGGCCACTTGGTTCGCTTGCAGCTGAGGAGCGAATACCTCTTCATTGGTTAGTGAAAGTGTATATTCGCCTATCTTGATTTTTTCATCTCCCCGCAAGAAGAACCCCACGGCTACCCCGATAACCACGATTACACCCAGCGCCGAAAGGGCTCCCCACCAGAAGGCCCGGCGCGAGGCCGACTTCTGCAAATAGTCGGTATGGTCGGCATCGGTTTCTACGGGGATAAGAGCCGGGACTTCGGCTTTCGGTTCGTCCGCAACAGGCTCCGCCTGGGTTTCAGCCACAGGCTCTACGGCGGGTTGGATCTCGGTCTCGAGCGGTTGCTCTTCCGAGGTTTCGGCTGGCTCATCTTGCTCCAATGAAACCACATCGGGCTCCGGCTCTGTTTCGGCATCCGGGTCAGAGGCCGGTTCAGGTATCACGCCCGATTCGGGAACAACCGGTTGCTCCTCCTTTTCGCCCGGCAGGTCTTCGATCTCCGGCGCTTCAGGCTTATCTGTTTCGGGCATAATGGCGTCTTCAACCTCTTCTTGACGGGCCATCGCCCCCGGGGCTGCCGGTTCGTCGGCCGCCACCGGCTCCTCTTCGGATCCATCGCCCTCACGACTTTCGGTCATTCCTTCATCGCCTACGGCCATCATGGCCTCGGTCGACACGTGGTCATTGAGAATCTCGACCGAAAAGCTCGAAAAGGGAGCATTCACCGCCTCGCGCAGCACCTTGTCGGGAACAAACGACACCTTGTAATGGCCCGGTATCTCCACCGGCTCGCCCGTCTGCACGTTCACGCTGGCACGAGGTTCTACCCAAATGGGCTTGAATACACCCAGATCGTTGATTCTCAGTTCCTCGCCCGACGAGATAACCTCTGTCGAAATCGTGAAGAACTCCTTGAGAAAAGCCTCGGCCTCCTTTTTCGTCACATTCAGTTTTGTGGCGAGCAGAGTGACCAAATCGGGGAAAGATATTTTTTCATTCATTTCGACGAGAGCATTTTAAGTTTCATTTTAATAGCGCTGCCCGGCTTAAACGACAGAATCATTTTGGGGGGCACGAGCATGCGTTTGCCCGTAGCAGGATTCACGACAACCCGTTCCAGCTTCTTCTTCGGTTCGAACGTGCCGAACCCCTGAATAGCTACCGAGTCCATCTGTGCACAACGCTCTTTCATGATTTGGAGAAAGGCCGACATATACTCCTCGACCTCCCCTTTATCTTTGCCCAAACGGGTCTGCAACTGCGTCAAAAAAGTTTTGTGATCCATGACCATTGTTTTTCAAGCCCCTGCCAGGGCCATAATTCGCTATCTGCAAAATTAAAAAAATTCTGTGGAATAATTGCACAAGACAACAGAATAGCGACAAAAAAAGAAGCCTTGATTTTAAATTTATCTTTCGTATATTTGTAAAAATAATATAATGATTTACTATGAAACGAGAAGTAAAATTTATATTTTTAAAGGGTGACGAAGATATGATTGATCACATCAAGTGCATCAACGAACTAAAATGTTTATATTGGACAAAAGGACGGAAACGATTCGCCATAGGAGATATTTGTTATTTATACCTAACAAATGGCGGATATAATCAAATCTGTTATAAACTGAAAGTTGCCAACACTAGCACCTCCAGAAAAGACGAAAAATTTTGGAAAGTTCCATTTTTCCCCGATCCAGACTGTATCAAACTGATACCTATATCTTCAATGTATGAGGGGAATTACCTAAAAAGAGCTGATTTAGAAAATATTGGAATAAGCCGCTACATCCAATCCTACAAATATTTAGATAAAGAACAAGTCGATTATATTGAGCAGGAACTACAAAAGTAAATAATCCATAATCGCTATTTCATTAGCTTTTCTCATTATGCAGATTTGCGAGAAAAATTTGTACACCCGAACATTATTTGTATATTTACCGTTACTTAATCCTTACGACGATGACTATGGAAAATGTTCGGAAATACTTCAAACGCGATATCAGTTGGTTATCTTTCAATTACCGGGTATTGATGGAGGCTATGGACAAAACGGTGCCGTTGTTCGACCGCATCAGGTTTCTGTCGATATACCAGTCGAATCAGGAAGAGTTTTATCGCGTGAGGGTTTCGGAGTATCACCAGATTCTGTCGGACTCTTCGAAAAGCGAAGAGGAGAAGGAGCAGGCCGAACGGACTCTGGAGTCGATTAACCGGGAGGTCAACCAGCAGGTCGACGACTTCAACAAATTCTTTTTCAACGACATCATCCCCGAACTCGAGCGCGAGGGTATGGTGCTGTACCATCAGGAGAAAATCGAGGAGTGCCACCGGGACGAGGTGCGTAACTTCTTTAAAGAAGAGGTATTCCCTTTTTTGCAGCCGGTGTTGATATTGAAAGACGACATCGTCTCTTTCCTGCGCGACAACCGGCTCTACCTGGCCATCAAAATGTATCGGAAGAGCGAACGCAACAACCCCGACCGACAACCGTTCTATGCCCAGATAAAGATTCCGTTCAGCAAAGTGCCGCGGTTTATCAAGCTCACGCCGCACAACGGAAAGAACTACGTGATGTTTATCGACGACATGATTGCCTTGAACCTCGACATCGTCTTCCCGGGATTCGACATCGACTCGCACTATGCGATACGGGTCTCGCGCGATGCCGACTTTTCCATCGAGCCCAAAGAGGGGGTCAACATTGTCGATGCCGTGCGCAAGCGGGTCAAGAAACGCAAGATAGGCAACGCCAACCGGTTGGTCTACGACGGCTGCATGCCCCACGACATGCTGGAGTATATCTGCGAGGCCTACGACATTCCGCACGGACAGTGCATCCGCTCGAGCCGGTATCTGAATCTGGAGGACCTGACCAAACTGCCCAACCTCACCGGCAAGGTATTGAGCGAGACACTCCCCTCGCCCATGCGGTTACCCATCTTCGACAATGCGCCATCGATGTTCGAGGTAATTCGTCACCGCGACTTTCTGATACACTTCCCCTATCAGTCGTTCGACTACCTCACCCGGTTCCTGACCGAGGCTGCCGAGAACCCGGCCGTGACTGAAATAAAACTCACACAATATCGGGTAGCCGAAAACTCCGAAGTGATAGACCAGTTGCTCTACGCCGCCAAACAGGGGAAACAGGTGACGGTATATGTCGAAATCAAAGCCCGGTTCGACGAGGAGAACAACATCATCACTTCGGAACTGATGCAGGAGTCGGGTGTTCGTGTCGTATACAGCACCCCGGGATTGAAGGTCCATGCCAAGGCCTTATTGGTCAAGTGTGCCCCTACCGACAGCTCTCACCCCCAAGCCTATGCTTTCATGAGTACCGGCAACTTCAACGAAGACACAGCCCGCATCTACTCCGACATGGGGCTGTTTACCGTCAACCGCGCCATTACGAGCGAACTCGACAAGCTCTTCTCCATACTCGACGGTTCTTCAAAAGACCGCGATTTCAAGACGTTGCTCGTGGCCCAGTTCAACATGGTCGACGAGTTGAAACGGAAAATACGTTTCGAGATGGAAGAGGCCCGTCAGGGACGGAAGGCACACATCATTCTGAAAATGAACGGCCTGCACGACACGGGCATGATTGATGCCCTCTACGATGCCAGCGAGGCAGGCGTACACATCGACCTGCTGGTGCGCGGCATCAACTGCCTGGTACCCAACCAGCCTTACAGCCGCAACATACACATGACGCGCATCATCGACTCGTACCTCGAGCATGCCCGCATCTGGTACTTCTATGCCGGGGGACGCGAAGAGGTATATCTGTCGTCGGCCGACTGGATGCGCCGCAACCTGAACCGCCGCATCGAGACCGCCGTACCCATTTTCGACCAGCATATCAAAAACGAAATCCTGTCGGTCATAGACCTACAGTTGCGAGACAATGTAAAAGCCTGCCGCATAGACGAATATCTGGGTAACCAATATGTCCGCACCCCAGGCCCACCCATACGCTCGCAACGGATGTGCTTCCACCTGCTGGAGCAGTACTCTACCCCCGACTCTGCTGCGGGCATGCCCGAGATATTTATCAGCTAGCTACTGCTCTTGTCGATATTAAGTTAAAGAACAGGTACAAGGCTCCAATAATTCCGAACAAAAGAATAAAGATTATTATACGTATATTATTCTTTTTATATACTTTTGTCCTGAAACAAAGATCTAAAATTATGAAACGAATTGTACTCTTATGTCTTATCGGAATGTCGATAATACCTCTGTCGGCTCAGACTCTGAAAAAGCAGAACCAAATGTTGAAGGATTCGATCGGTGTCATGCAAAAAGTCATCGACGAAAAGACAACCGCCAATCAGACACTGTCGCAGGAAAACTCGACCCTCAAAAGCAAACACGCACTACTCCTGGCTACTAAAGACTCGCTTGACGGAGCACAGAAAAACTTGTTGGGCAAATACAAGGAGCTGTCGGTCGAGAACGACCAACTGAAAGATTCGCTCTTTGTCTATCGCAACCAGAACAAAGCATTGCGTAATCAGGTAGACAGCCTTAACACTTCGCTGGTAAACCTCACCAACGAGATGAACGCCAAACTCGAATATCTGGCTCGTCAGGAAAAGATTTGGAAACGCAGCAAATACTTTTATATCGCCTATGGTATGACCTCGCTCGACCGAGGTAACGGACAACCGAAATTGAACAGCGATTTTGCATTTTCTATCGGACGTGGCAAAACCTATTACCTGCACAAAAAACCGCTTCTGGGTATGATCAAATTCGGTTTGGACTGGACCTTCTTCGATATTGCCGTAGCCCAATACGGTGTAGAGAGGGGACTCTCCGCCGAAGACGACAGCGACATTTACAAGGGAGAGATTTCCATGCAGTTCGGCCCCTCGATTACCGTCAATCCGGTCGACTTTCTGAAAGTCAACCTCTATTTCCGCTACGACCCCACCTACTCGATGATGTTCAATACCGACGGCAACAAGTTCAAAGGCAACTACGGCTCTTACTTCAATACCGGTTTGGCTGCTTCGTACAAGGTTATCTCGCTGGGGTATGAATACCGATGGGGTTCTACCTCGTACAAAATCGACGACGAGAACCAGACCTGGAAAACATCGGGTAGCTACTTCTACATCAGTTTCCGATTCTAAATTCATCGGAGAAAAAATCATATCATACCGACTGAAGTCTCCCTTCGGTCGGTATTTTTTTACCCATTCTTTTCTTCAGCTCCGTTCCCAAACTTTTCACAACCATCGAGCGTTTATAAAAAGGCCGGCAACAGGCTCAGTGACGAGAAATACATTCACCCCCATGGGGTTCGTAAATATTTTCATACCTTTGAATCGGCCAGACTATCGCACATGTTCTAACTTAATATACAGCAACGATGAAACGATTATTTTCCTTACTGATTGCGGCTGCCGCTATTGCTACCCCACAGCTATGGGCGTGCACGGGAATTACCCTCACGGTAAAAGACGGTTCCAAAATCGTAGCCCGTACCATCGAATGGGGCGGCAGCGACTTGAACAGCCAATATGTGATTGTTCCCCGCGGATACGAACAACGCTCCTATGTACCGGGCGGGCAACAAACCGGCATGAAATTTACAGCCCAATATGGCTATGTGGGATTGGCCGTAGAGCAAAAAGAGTTTGTAGCCGAAGGGATGAACGAGGCCGGATTGTCGGCCGGGCTCTTCTACTTTCCCAATTACGGACAATACGAAGCCTATAACCCGGCACAACAAGCCTCGAGCATGGCCGACCTACAACTGGTTGCCTGGATTCTGGGCAACTTCGCCACTGTCGACGAAGCCATCGAAGGACTGAAAACGGTGCACGTCGTATCGATAGACCCGCGGGCCTCGACGGTCCACTGGCGCATGACCGACGTAACAGGCCGCCAAGTGGTGCTGGAGATTATTGCCGGCAAGATGCAATTTTATGAAAACAAGCTGGGGGTACTCACCAACTCGCCGGGCTTCGATTGGCAAATGACCAATCTCAACAACTACATCAACCTCTATCCGGGAACGACCGAACCCAAGTCGTTCGGCGACATCAAGCTATCCTCGTTCGGTGCCGGCAGCGGATTTCTGGGTCTTCCCGGCGACATCACGCCGCCCTCCCGCTTTGTGCGTGCGGCCTTTTACCAGACCACCGCTCCACAGTCCCAGTCTGCAATCGAAGCCGTTACCGAGAGTTTCCACATTCTCAACAACTTCGACATCCCCATAGGAGCTGAGTTTACGACCGGTCAGACTCCTACCGACATCCCCAGCGCTACGCAATGGACTTCGGCTGCCGACATGGCCAACCGCCTGCTCTACTACCGCACCATGTACAACAGCGCCATCCGCTGCTTCGATCTGAAGAGCATCGACTTCGGTCGGGTCAAATATCAGGTACAACCGCTCGACACCGTCAAGCAACAACCCATACAGACTATTCGAATCAAATAACCTGCGAGCTGCAAGTTGCAGAAAACAAAACAGCCGGTCACCCGCGCGGTGAGCGGC
>ERZ780067.41-NODE-41-length-85597-cov-5.80413_pt1 | contig 85597 bp, 87 predicted proteins | sample MGYA00511841_ERZ780067 | MGnify/ENA primary metagenome ERZ780067 (study PRJEB29588, sample SAMEA2143295) | human gut metagenome | biome: human gut; feature: human-associated habitat; material: faeces | place: Denmark | collected 2008/2010 ... | reverse complement strand
CACGGTGCTTCGTACACGTATGCGAGTGTCGGCTCGCGTCTGGCCTTCCGCGGCAAAATCGTCCGGGCGCAAAGCGTGGCAGCGTATAAGGCGATACGCGAGGTGGCGTAAGCGCAAAGCGCCAAAGCGTGGAGCGAAGCGACTAAAACGAAAGAACGGGATTCGGATGGTTTCCGAATCCCATTTAAAAGGTATTCAAATACCGGCGAAGCCGGTCGATTTTTTTAGAATTAAAGACAGAATCGTTATGGGAACAGTTATTGATTTCTTGAGAGAAAGTAACCGATGGAAGCATCTGTTAGGCGGATTCCTTATAGGTTTATTGGGAATGCATCCAGTGGTAGCCCTGTATGCAAGTGCTGTGGCAGCTTCCTGTTTGGAACTGAAGGATAAGCAGCATGGTAGCTGTTGGGACTGGATAGATTGGGGATTAACCGTGTTGGGCGGTGCTTTTGCTGCTCTGTTATGGTTATTCTTCTGAGCATTATAGATTTCTTTTGCCTTGAAATAAGTACCTTTGTAATTGGTAGAGCTTCCCGATAGTCCGTGTGGTCTATCGCGGGTACAACAATGCGAATGCGAATGGCGGTGTGTCGAATGCGAATGCGAATAACGATGCTTCGAACACGAATGCGAATGTCGGCTCGCGTCTGGAAATCTAACAAATCGGCGTACAGCAGCGGGGACGTGTCCCCGAAGCGGTGCCGAGGGGAGCAAGCCACAGCAACAGCACCAGAAAAGGTGGAAAGCTGAAAAATCACGCGTCGGGTGGAGTTTGGTAGGCTGTTATCAGTTCGAAGAAGTCAGACCCGGGGAAAGGAAGGCCCTTATCTTCCGTATTATAAACCAACAGCAGAACCGTATGCGCAGGGAAGGATATATCATAGAGGAAATCATCGAATACTCCAATATGTCGGAGGCTTTCGATGCCGTACTGCGCGGAACGGATCGTAAAAGGTCAACGCAAGGACGGTATCTGCTTGCCCATAGGGAGCAAGTTATCGTCAAATTGACGGAGGCCATTGCAAGCGGTTCATTTCAGCTTGGCGGATACCATGAAAGAGAAATCGAGGAGTATGGCAAAAAACGCACCCTGCAGATTTTATCCATGTATGACCGCATCGCGGTATATTCCGTAATGAACGTGGTGGACCGTCACCTGCAGAAACGCTATATCCGGACTACCGGAGCCAGCATTAAACGCCGTGGCACTCATGATCTGATGAACTGCATACGTACCAATCTGCAAAAAGACCCGGAAGGCACGCTGTATGCCTACAAGTTTGACATCCGCAGGTTCTACGACAATGTGCGGCAGGATTTTGTGATGTGGTGCTTCCGCAGGATATTCAAGGACGAAAGGCTGTTGGTGCTGCTGGAGCGGTTCGTGACAATGCTGCCGGAGGGTATCAGCTTCGGACTGCGCAGCTCACAGGGAGCAGGCAACCTGCTTCTGTCTGTATTTTTAGACCACTATCTGAAGGATAAGTACGGGGTTCGTTATTACTATCGCTATTGCGATGACGGACTGGTACTCGGCAAAACGAAAGCGGAATTGTGGAAGATTCGTGATGTTATTCACGGGCAAATGGAGAAAATAGACTTGGAGATCAAGCCGAATGAACGGGTGTTTCCTGTAGAAGAAGGCATTGATTTCCTTGGCTATGTTATCCGTCCTGACTATGTGAGATTGCGGAAACGTATCAAGCAGAAGTTTGCCCGGAAGATGCACGAGGTAAAATCGAGAAAAAGACGGCGGGAACTGATTGCCAGTTTCTACGGCATGACGAAGCACGCCGACTGTAATAAGTTGTTTAAAAAATTAACAGGCAAAGAAATGAGAAGTTTTAAAGACTTGAATGTCGCTTACAAGCCGGAGGACGGCAAGAAGCGATTTCCCGGAGTGGTGGTAAGCATCCGGGAACTGGTAAACTTACCGATTGTAGTGAAGGACTTCGAAACAGGTATCAAGACCGAGCAGGGAGAAGACCGCTGTATTGTGGCCATTGAAGTGAACGGTGAGGCAAAGAAGTTCTTCACCAACAGCGAGGAAATGAAGAATATTCTCGCACAAGTGAAAGAAATGCCGGATGGCTTTCCGTTTGAAACGACCATCAAGACAGAGACCTTCGGCAAAGGTAGAACCAAATACGTGTTTACATGAGAAGAGTTGAAGGAAGTGCCGGTGTGTCGCTGATGGAATGCACGAACCCGGTTAAAGACAAATGGCGCATCCGCTGGGATGTGCAGGAGAAAGAGAACGGCTCTGCCTCCTACATGGAAGAGGAGTTTAACCATAAACCTACCGGCGAGGAAATTCGCACATTGGTTATGTCCTGGTATAATAGCCAGACTGATGCAGCTATCCTGTCCGGATTCACCTATAATGGTGCCCCTGTATGGCTTTCTACGGAGAACCAGTATAACTATAAGGCAGCATACGATTTAGCCGTTCAGACGGGCGGAGAAACCCTACCGGTGACGTTTAAGTTTGGTTCGGATGAACAACCGGAATACCATACTTTTACCCAGTTAGATGAACTGAAAGACTTCTATACAAAAGCAGTAGGATTCATTCAGAAAGTTCTGGCTGAAGGCTGGAAAAAGAAGGATAAATTCAAATTGGATTTGTATCGGATTGAGTAATTGAAAATCCCCTCGGGGGTGGGATTAAAAAAAGCCCCCGGCCTGTTAAATAGTCGTCTCACTTACTATAAAACCAAAAACGCTCAGAGCGCACGACCGGGGGCCAATACCCTCGTTCGCGCTCTGAGCGTTTGTATTTTTTTGGATGGCGAAATATCCGCCTAATAAGTGAGACATTGCAAAAGTACAAAAATGATTGGATATGACATTGTTTGAAGCACTTAAATTTAACAGAAAACCGCTTGAATTGCTTATAAGTTTGGGCGGCAAGCAGGATGACCTTCGATTCATAGACTTATATACAGAGTATGAGGTCATGAAAAATCGGGGTGAGAAGACCACTTATGCAGTGGCGTTTTTGGCAAATAAATATTCTGTAAGCGAACGCAAGGTGTATGACATTATCAAACGGTTTGGAAAGCACTGCACGCTCGGTGCAGTGTGATTGATGTGCCGGAGATACCTTGTTTTATCTGATGGGGCTAACTTTGCACAGACAAAAATCAATAGCTTATGAATAAGTATTACCAGACATTAGACAAGATACTCCAAACGGGCAAGACCCAAACCAACAAGAAAGGCTGTATCAAATACCTATTGAATGAAAGGCTTATGCTGACCCCGGCTGATTTACTTGATATATTTGAAAGCCATGGGATAGCCAGAAAGAAACTGAAAGAAGAATTGAAGCTGTTTATGCAGGGTATTCGAGATGTGGAAAGATATAAGGAGGCAGGTATTACCTGGTGGGACTATTGTGGCCATACCCTTGTGAATAGCTACCCCACTTACTTTGAAAAGCTTCCACCCCTTATAGCTAAGATTAACCGGGAAAAGCGCAACAGCAAGAACTATGTTCTGTTTCTTGGAGAGACCGGGGTGGAAAGCAACCAGGCACCCTGCCTGAGCCTTGTGCAGTTCCAGATTGAAGAGGGGGAACTGGTATTATCTGCATACCAGCGCAGTTCTGATGCCAACCTTGGGCTTCCGGCTGATATTTATCATCTTTATCTGATGGCAAGGCAGGTGGAACTTCCTTTGAAGTCCATAACCCTTGACCTTGGGAATGTGCATATATATGAAAATAACATTGACCGGACCATGGAACTGTTATCCGGAGTTGAGAATATTAAATTTGAATTGAACGTATGACGAAAATGAATCTGTCGGCACCGCTGCCATTTGTGGGCCAAAAAAGAATGTTTGCCAAAGAATTTATAAAGGTATTGGACCAGTTTCCTGATGATACCGTTTTTGTGGATCTGTTTGGTGGCTCGGGGTTACTTTCCCATATTACCAAAAGAATGAAACCAACTTCCACTGTTGTTTATAACGATTTTGATAACTACCGATTTAGGCTGGCTCATATTCCACATACAAATAAGCTTTTAGCCGACATTAGAACGCTGGTAGGGGATTCGGTACCCAAACATAAGGCAATCAAAGGAAAGCTGAGGGAATGCGTTTTAAAGCGTATTGAAGAAGAGGAAGCGAGTGTGGGGTACGTGGACTTCATTACTCTATCGTCATCCCTTATGTTCTCTATGAAATATAAGTTGTCTGTGGAGGAAATGAGCAAGGAAGTTCTTTATAACAATATCCGTAAGAATGGATACCCTGAATCATTGGACTATTTGGAAGGGCTGGAAATAGTTTCATGCGACTACAAAGAGGTCTATAATCAATATAAGGACGTACCTGGAGTGGTGTTTTTAATAGATCCTCCTTATCTATCCACTGATGTCGGAACGTACAACATGTATTGGCGTATGTCCGATTACTTAGATGTTTTAAAAGTCCTCGAAGGTCATTCTTTCGTTTATTTTACATCAAACAAATCATCTATAATTGAATTGTGTGAGTGGATCGGGGCAAATAAAACCATCGGAAATCCATTTGAAGGCTGCACAAAAAGAGAATTCAATGCCCACATGAATTATTCTTCAGGATACACTGATATAATGTTGTTTAAAAAGCAAGGCATTCCCATTGATAAAATGGCAGCTTAACTACTAACAAAGATACGTTTTTTCAATCAGTTAGACAAATTATTAAAGCATTATTTTAATGCCGTTATAAAGTCATTTTTATGAAACTATAAAGCCGGAACAGAGGTCTTCATTAACCTTTTGCTCCGGCTTTATAAGTGTTGTGTGCAGCCTTTTTTTTGAACGCTTCGTTTTGTTCTTTTGCCTGAAAATTGAACGCTTCGTTCCGGAAACCACGGAAATTTGGATTTGCGGATTATAAACAGATTAGAGTATCACCTTTTTTAAGCTTCTTCAGTAAGTTGCCAAGCTTCCGTTCTTTTGCAGACTTGGTACCGGATATGGTTTCCGACACCCATTTGTCTATTTGCAGTTCTCTTATCTTACAAAACTTCTCTATCTCAAATTTCTGATTCTCAACCGTTTGTTTATCTGTACTGACTCTAATATACGCGTAAATCATTTTTCACGCAAAGATATAAAACTCAATTACAAGGTAGAAAATAGCACATCCTTATAAGATGCCTATCCAAAGTTATCGGATTACATTGCAGCCTTCTACAAATGGCGGCTTTGGAATATCCGTATTCAAACATCTTTTTTATTAGCCGTTCCTTTCCAGTCAATTTATAATGGGAATTCTGAACACCTGGTTTTCGTCCAAGCTTCATCCCCATGGCTACCCGCCTGGCAAGTCCGGCTTTGGTTCTCCTTGATATATCTTCCCGCTCTCTTTGAGCAAATAAGACCTTTAAAAACGTATCTTGCACAGAATCTGAATCATCTTTAATAAGCTTGTCATCACGGATTTCCACAATATTGGCTTTGGCAATCAGACAATGAGATATGATAGCTATAACCATATACGCACAGCGTCCAAGCCTTGAAAGTTCCGTAACATATATGGTATCGCCTTGGTCTATCGTATTCAGTATCTTGCCTAATTTCCGCACATTGGGATGCCTGGCACCAGACACACTCTCTTCAATCCACTTATCTATAATGAGCCCCTTGCGCTTACAGTATTCAGTTATCTCGTACCGCTGGTTTTCAACGGTCTGTTTCTCACTGCTCACTCTGATATAACCGTAATTCATAGCCTTCTGTTTTTCTCCTTTAAAAGTAAGAATTTATCCGCAATTAATAAAGCATCGAACATGAAGTTTTCATAATCCGGAGGATTCGCCCCTTAAATGTGCAATATTATGGCAGATGATGATATTAAAATGAACAGCTTTGCTCAAGCTACGGATGCGGCATATATATACGCAGAATCATCTAACGGTTCGCAGGTGAAGATTAAAAAGAGCGATTTGGTAGAGGTTATTAGAGGAGCGATGCCGGTAGCTACTGAAACAACTAAAGGATTAATGCCTGCCAATGGAATAATACCTATATCTACCGAACAAGCAGGTGACTTACTTAATACAGGAAGCACATTTGGGTATTCACATCAAGAAGATGGAAGTGGACTATATGGGATTTTTTTATCTATAAAACAAAATTCTGTTTTCCAATTAAAGGCAAGCTTTGATGGAAGTGCATTAAAATTTAGAGTGTATAATCAAACTAAACAAGAATGGTCTTCTTGGAAGTCTATTAGTTTTACTTAAATAAGTATTGATAACTGCCTTGTCCTTAAGTTGCCGTGTTCTTTGCCCCTTAAACGTACAAGGTATGGCAGAAGATATTAAAGAGAATGCAATGAGTGGTGGAACGCCAGCACGGTTGCGTGGGTTGGATGCAAATGGTAATAGTATATCACCGACATTGGCAGAGGTGGAAAATGCCCTTCCTAAAATGAGTTGTATATATCACAAGGTATGGACGGCTTCTAAAGGAGATTTATTAGTAGTAAAGTCTTCATATTCCATATTCATGGTAGGAGATTCTGCTTCCGGATCGCATATAATGGGGGTATTTGCCAACAATATTACTATATTGAGTAAACAAGGAGCATTCTCAGAAGTAAAGGACCAAGAAGGAACGGTCAATATTTATAGGCAAGACGAACATAATATCGTTATACAAAATAATTCTAATAATAAGATTATAAGAATCTTGTTTTTGTCTTCCTATTGATGTTGCACCATCTTTGATAGAGAACTAATTAGTATTACCCGTTCCGGCCATCTCGGTCAGAACGGGCATAACCTAAAACATTATTTGTCATGTACATTATATATTTGAGATGAAAGTAAAATGAGCCAATAATGTTTACTTTTTATATAGTAATTCTTTTTATTTTTAGGGTTATTGCGTCTTTTCTATTATTTTTGATGAAGAAGTTCCCATTTGATGTCTTTCGTCCAAAAACAACACCCTTAGTCCCATCTGTATAATCACAGTAAACATTATAACCTCCATCTGATACAAAGCTATTCGAAAGGGCACCACAGATAAATATAGCAGATATTGCAATATTGGGTGATGTAACTAAGTATAATCCATATCCAAGGTTGCCAAGGTCTTTTTCTTCACTTGCTGCCAATGTAAAGCTATAGGTGTATATTCCTATTGCATTCATTACCTCTTCCAATGTCGGACTAATACTGTTGCCGTTTGCCGCCAGTCCACGTAATCGTGCCGGAGTACCCCCAGCCATTGCATTCTCTTTAATATCTTCTGCCATACCTTGTACGTTTAAGGGGCAAAGAACACGGCAGAGAAATGAAGGCTTAAAAGCTCTTTTATATTTAGGTATTATTTATCAACGTCCAATCTTTTAAAATCTCTCCATTGCTACGAATGGTTTTAATATATATTCTTGCAGAGTTGGTAATGTATAAATGGGCCGTGTATTGAAACCCTCTTAGCACTAATAAAATCCCAGTCCCCATATTATCTAAATTATCAGTAGATGAATATACACCAGCACTGATTTTATTATTGTATCCTTCACTTAATATGTTCTTACCTTGTTCAAATCCATTAGCTTGCATAAGCCCATTGTTTGTCTCTGTTGCCACCGGCATTGCACTTATTACTTCTGTCAATGTCGGACTAATACTGTTGCCGTTTTTATCCAGTCCACGTAACCGTGCCGGAGTTCCACCACTCATCGCATTTTCCTTAATATCATCTGCCATACTTAATACATTTAAGGGGCAAAGAGTATGGCAGAAAAATATGAATATTGAATATATGTACGTCTTTTGCGATAAATTATTACGTAATCGAAGAGATGATTGTTGCTCTTATATTTTTGTTTGATGCATTGTTTTGTATAACTAAGGTCCATTCATCTTTGCGGTATATATTCACTGTATCAGGATTGTCTTTGATTGTAGAATAACTATTTGACTTACTTAATGGAATAACCTTATTAGCAAAAACACCAAACATATAACCTGCAGTAGTAGCATCAGCGATAATAAATATTGCATAATATGCTTTTACTTCTATATTATCACCTTTATATAACAATTTTATAAATTGGTTTATGTTCATTGCATTTGCCACTTCTTTCACTGTCGGACTGATGCTATTACCATTTGCCGCCAACCCACGCAGCCGTGCCGGAGTGCCACCACTCATTGCATTCTCTTTAATATCCTCTGCCATATCTTTCTTACATTTAAGGGGCAAAGGATATGACGGAAAAATATAAGGTAGGAAAAGCTCTTCCTATTTGGTAAACTAAATAGATTTATTCTATAAATGTAATGATAATATTTTGAGATTCATTTCTTGTATTTTTGATAATATATTTCGTATTTTCTCCATTATTAAAAACACAAACTTTGCCTATTTCTTCCGAGAAAAATTGAATGGTACTTGATGGGACTATTACAGTTCCATTTCCACTTCCATACAAAGTTGCAACAGCCTTTTCGTGTGAACGATTGGAATTTTGTATCATAATTAACCCAGATTTATAGGGTAATTCATACTGTTCTCCTGGAGAAAGGGAGAATGATGTATGTAGAATGCCTATTTGCGTCATTAGAGATGAAGGAGCAACCAATACGCTGTCCTTACCCTTTAGCCCTCTCACGTAGTCCACACTGCTGACCGAAGTCATCTGGTCTTCCCTAATATCTTGTTCTGCCATAACTATTGCATATTTAAGGGGCAAGAAGATTAATGAGAATACATCAACTGTTTTTTTGTATTGAATTATGTAATATTATGGAACATACACGATATTGGAGGGTTCGGATTCATAACTCGTGAACTCATGTATTTCCGACCCTATCACATAACCTATATAAGAATTGCCTGCATACTCTTTTAAATAGACGTATGCCTTATTGTCTTTAATTACATAGCCAATCCGATTATGACAAACTCCTGAAACATACATGGCGCTATTATAATACGTCAGTGTAGCATCGATTAAATATCTATCAGTGGACGCATAACTTCCCATACTAATATTTACACGAAAAGGGGCATACGCATCATAATTCAGAATACCAATTAGTTTATACCGATTAGAAAATCCTCCTGCTACTCCACCAATAATAGTCGTTTCTCTCAAGTAAAATGCTTGATCTGCACTCATTATTCCTTTGGAAGAATGTGTAGCCTCTGGCATCGCACTTACTACTTCTTCCACTGTCGGACTGATGCTATTACCATTTGCCGCCAACCCACGCAGTCGTGCCGGAGTGCCACCAGCCATCGCATTTTCTCTAATATCCTGCTTCTCTGCCATACTTCTGTACATTTAAGGGGCATAATTTCCGGATGGAAATATTACCCGATTTAACATTTTGTTTTTAGTCTCGTTTTGTAAATTATAAATCAAATTTTTCCGTAGTATCTGAAGAACTCAAAAGGAGTTCTCACATCGAGATAACCATCTATATTCTCGTTGGCTTCCGCTTCCATTTCGAATGCAGAATTGCCGTAAGCCTTATCACCTACATTAACCCAACACCGGTTACGGCATAGGTGATACACGTAGGATATTGCGTACTCCACACCATACTGCAGATACATCCACAACGGGCAAAATAGATATACCCAGATACTGAACCCGGTAAACAGCATGATTACCGTCAGCAGAATTGCCGAAGCAATCATGCACTCCTCCCACTGCCTTACATGAATCGCCTCATGGTTAAGTGTACTCTGCTTCATCTCTTCCTTGTTTTTTTTCGTAAAGACAAAGCATCCCAATGTGATGGTGCTGTAGCCTTGCCACAGCAGCCATTTCGCTAATTTACTTTCATAAAACACTTTCATAACACTGATATTTTAAGTTATCGATTCCGCTTTTCCTGATATTAGAACCCATTTCACCCCATCCTTTACTCCATCAGAGTATGTCGCTACGGCTTTGAATTGAGCAAGGGAAAGTGACGGGACCGCTATTTTAGAATAGTATTCTCCGTCGATAATAAAGCTACCTCCACCAGAGACTTTTATACTTGCAGGTCCTGCGAGACGGGTATAGACGCTTCCATTATACAGCATGCATTCTCCACCTTCATATTCTGCCGCATTCGGCAGGTATATTGTGTACTCTTGCGTTGAGAGTGAGAATATCTGGGATATTTCAAAATTCAACCCGGTGTCGAAATCCAGGTAGTATTCATACAAGCTGTCATTCCGAACCAGAAGTTTCAGTTTTCGGAAGATTGAGGCGTTCTGGAATACATTACCATTGACATCCCATCGGAAATTGCCTCCAGCCAGGAACCCAATGCCACCATTCTCTCCGTCAATCTGGCACATGGCTTTACCGGTTTTATCCCTTGCCAGCACGTTCTGCACCACCAAATCATCCACATAGATTTCATCGGCACGTATCTTTCTTATTAAAGCCATATCCATAGCTACAAACATATACTGCTGTGCCGCCTCCCAATTCGCATCACCGTCAATGGATGAGGGTGCGACAGTGACCGACGTGCCATAAGCCCGTACCCGGAACGGAACGATGCGGTTGTTGAATGTGGCCAGTACAATATCATGGAATTCTTCATTCCACACATACGTGTTACCTTTGGTGAAAAAACCTCTCGGACGCGGCTCACTGGCGTCCCGTCCGCTTGATCCGTCATAGCTGACACCCACTGATATCTCCGCAATAAAGCTGTCATTCCATGCCGAAGCGTCAGCCTGGCTCTGATAACAGCGGACTGAGAACGTTGAATATCCCGCAGAAGCGTTGACCGTAATCTCGGAAGCCCTCGACGGCCCGGCAATGGAACTCCATATTCCATTGCTGTACCCCCGTGCGGCCAGATAGCCGTCGGAATAGGTCAATGTGGCGCTGCCGAGCGTCCGCTTGGCATACACCCGGAAAGCTGAAGGAACAAGCGAACCGACATTGCTCACCCGGATATTGCTGCATGTACTGATGAGATAGACCATGCCGCCATCTTGGGTCAGCTGCTCCCATTCGGCCGTGTTCACTTCTTCTGTAATGATATAACCGTAGCTCTTGCCGCCATTCTGCGTCTGAGTGATTCGCCTCCCGTCATGAGTTGTCTGGGTCCACAGAGGTGGATTCGACGTCTCAACCTTGGAGAGCCAGGAGCGACTCCCCATCGTGCAGATGGTGAGCTTTTTGTATGGAGTATTAGCGGTTCTCCACTCACCGCCAGCCTTGACAGATTCGCCGTCACCGCCAGGATTCCCATCGCTACCGTCCACGACCATGGGTATAGTTTCCCGGTCCACGACCTGCCCACCCACGTAATAAACGAACTGCAGCTGTGTCTTGAAGTTCCTGGGAGAGACTTCCGTTCCGTTCTGTATCTCAACCTCCGAACCGCCGTCCTTACTGTATTTCAGTATGCCATCCGTCGTGATGGAAGTGGTACCGCCTACAGACTTGGTGCGTGTACATGACACACCGGCCACGCTGTAAGTACCGTCCTTCCGTTTACTTACCGATGAGACGGAAGGCACCAGCCTATACAGTACAGCATCAGTACCCGGATTACCCGCACGCACCCCGGCTATGGTAAATACCAGCTCGCGGCTTATATCCGTATCTTGCACGGTGGCCGTGACGGTAATTCGAACCTGCGAACGTGCAGGCATTGCAACTCCTGCAGCCACAGTAAAGGCTATCACACCGGTATTGATATTATAACTCTCCGTCACACCGGAGGGCGTCACGCATGAGATGGACTTGAGCTGTAGTTTCTTCGTACCATACCACATGCCGACGGTTGTCTTGAGTACGGACTGCGAAACAGTCTTTCCTTCGTATGTCAAGGCAATGCTCTCCATCTCGTTGTCGAAATCGGCTACAATGGCCGACTCGCCGTCAAAGCCCCATTTGGCCCAGATGGCTGCCGGTGAAAACGCACTCCATACACCGTCCTTCTTAGTCCGGCAGCAAGTCCACTCGTATGGCAGGCTCTCGCTGACACCAATCGGGTCATCGTGCCAGCCGGACGGAACATAGTCATCCACCTGCGAGGTGGCAGGGGTTGCCGGAGCGATATTCTCTGTCGTATGCTTGAATATCCACTCATAATCCCTACCGTCACGCCCGTCCTGGCCGTTCTCCACCAGCAGCTCATATTCAGCCGTATTCAAGTCTCCGGTAATGGTATATCCGTAGCTCTTTCCACCGTTCTGCGTCTGCAGGATGCGTCTCCCTTCATTGGTCGTCTGAGTCCACATCGGAGGATTGTCGGTACCATCAGGAGCGACACATAAAAACACACGTCCGGCCATCTTGGTAATACCCATGTAAGGTATATGCTTTCCGGTCTGCCAGTCACCGCAATTGGTAATGCTTGTACCGTCTGCACCCTTACTGCCAGTCACACAGATGGCGTTCGTTGTGGTGGAAGTATCGTCAGTAAAGACTATCTTTGTCCGGGTCCAGATATACCATCCGTTTTTCCATGCCGGAGAGGTAGTCTGCCACTCGCCTCCGGTTGTGGTGGCCGATGAAGAGGATAGGTAGTATTCTTCGGTAATGGACTTGATGCCCTTGCCGTCAGCTCCCTGCCCACCACTGATACAAGCCGCTTGGGTGTATTTAACTTCGCCATCAGAATAGACAATCTTCGTCCGCGACCAGATATACTTGCCGGCTTCCCATTTTGGGGAGGTAGTCTGCCAACCGTCCACCGGGGCAATGACATTCGACACCGATATCGCGTATTCCACATCGGTAGACTTGATACCCTTGCCGCTTTCTCCCTTGGCTGCATATTTCAACCAATCAGCATTGCCGTCTGCCGGTTCTGTAGACGTGCCTTTCTCATTGACACATATCCATGAACTGCCGTTATGCGTCACCTCATCGTAATAGGCATACTTCTCACCCTTCTTCCACGTCCCCTTGAACAATGGCACCCGGAAAGCCTCGCCGGTGATGTCATCCACCTGGAATATCTTGCCGGACATGATAACCTGGCGAAAAACAGCCGAGTAGTTGTCAGCCGGAATGCCATGCACGGTACGACCTTTCTTTTTGCCAATCCATGACATCTCTTGTGCCGGTTCGACATCCCATGTGTTGGCGTGGTCGAAGAAAGTAATACAGTTGTTGCCGTTAACCGTATCAATCAGGATGTACGTCTGCCTATCCTCATCTGTAAAGTTACCCGTCTGTGCCAATACCATCGCATCCCCCGGCTTCCAGTCAGTACCTGGCTTCGGTGTCATGACGAATGTCTTGGCTGTATAGTCTGCGGAAGTCACCCGGAATTTCATCTCCTCGAAACCCTGCAGCTTGCCTTCGGCGTTCTTGGTGACGAAATAAGTGGTCAGAATGTCATCGACAAACTGGCTCAGCCCGTCGGCATCCGTCAAATCCGGGGTTATGGTATAGCTGCCGTCACCGTTGTCGCTCCATTCCTTGACCGTACATCCACCTCCGGGAGAGGCGCACATCCTGCCTTTAAAATAGGTCACACGGTTATAGGCTGCTTCCGGAAAAAACACACGCTTGCGGAAAATGCCCTCTTCCATTTCCAAAATGCCGTTCTTGTCGATGCACCCTCCGGAAATGCCACTGATGAACTCACCGAACTTGACCCAATCTCCGAAGGTTATGGGGAAGGGAGTGCCGTCAGCCTGGTCTTTGCGAAGAAAAATATCCTCCATTCCCTCAACAGAACCAGCTTTATCCGCATAGCCAGCCTTTATCTTTTGGCCATTTACCAGCAGATAACCTTCAATATATGAAAGCAATTCAAGCAAATCATAGTTACGGTGTTTATGACCGACACCGCCGCCAGAACCAAAGATGCGAGATAAAAAGTCTGCGAGGTAATACCCAATTGCAGCTACATTAGTAGTGGACCATTCCTCTGAATATGGATTTTGTATGGGAAATAAGGCCCCCTCGGAAAGTGGTAAGCGGGAAAATTCAGCAAGCCGAGGGGGCACCGTAAAAGAACCGACTTCGGGAACAGTGATGTTAAGAATATCTGCCGGAAGATCAGTTCTGGGAAGATTTAGTAGAGGACGGGCATCCGCATACTTAAATGTGAATGTATAATTACTCGGTATGTCACGATCCGTAAAGCTGACATTACTTTCCATTACGACTATCTGCCGCAAATAATTACCTGCATATAGGTATTTGTTCTGGGATGGAAAAAAGTCAAGTAACCATTTGCGTTCATTATCATTTAAGTATCCGGTATTCTTTTGAAATTTCCTTTCGGTATCCACACGATACTCTTGGAAACATTCATCAGTTTCCGCTATATTATGAGTGTGCTCCCCATTAAGAGTAGTAACACCGTAAGCCCGAAAGGTATCTATGCCGCCCAGCGAATTCTCGAACAGTACCCATTGTTCCTGCTCGGAGCGCATATCCTCAGCATAGTAACGCTGTATATATGTAAGACGCTGGCCGGAGGTGTTCTCGACCCATACATCATAATATGCAGGTAGTTTATGCCCCAGCCATCCCGCAACGACAGAGTATTGTAAAGGCATGGTATAAGCTATACCTGGCATCAACTCTGTAACAGTATAATCTGTCTGAGATTTAACAGCTCCAGACTCGTCCGTAAAGTAAGCGCGAAGTCTGACTGTGCCAGCAACCACAGCATAGTAAGTCAGGAACTCCGGAGAATAATATGTAACCGGTTTAACATTCGGTTGCCAGGTAAGAAAATTCTGTGTCAGAAAATTTGTGGCTGAGTCTGCCTGGTGATCCACTCCACCACGCACTACCCGGAAATTGACGGTGTCCATGTCAATTAGAGCAGAAAAATCGGCAACAAGATCTGCCTGTGTATAAACAATGCCAACATCTGAAATAATAGTTTGCAGTGATTCATGCACCATCTGACGTAGATCTATCTGCACTTGGCCGTTCTTATCCGTCTGGTAGCTTTGTGAAAGTAGCACTTCATCGTTTTTCTTCAGAGTGAAGGTTACGGTCTCAGCTGTAGACTGTACGATGATCGGTTTTAAGTTCATCGAGAGCGAAAGTACATCTGGTTGTTGCTGGATAGACATGCTTGATTTCTACTTTTGATTTTATACGCAAATTTATGCCACACATGACCGGTATGAAAGGACAGCCTTTCCCTTACCTGCATGGCTTCAGGGCAAAGAACGCATGCCGGTAGAACCATTGCCCTCCGGTTCCGTCCACACGCCCCGAACGGTAGTAACTGTACCAAACTTCACGCTCGTACCATGTACCTCCTTGCACCACTTGTGAGGCCGTTGGTGCCGGAGGAAAAATGCTGGGACATTTCACGGTTGTCTGTGGAGTGAAACCGGCGGCTTTCCAATGCTCCTCATCCACCGGACTGGAAGTCCCAATCTGTTCCCAATAATATTCCGGACGGTCCGTATCTATTATTGGCGGCAGGCAAGCCGGACGTTGAAGATTGGTAGTAAGAAGGGTACATTCAGCAGGACGGTTTCCACCTCCAAGAGTAAAACCGATCTTGTTTGGGAAGCACTTCACTCCTTCAAACAGTACGGGGCTATGTACACGGAGCGTACTCTTCAGGGTAGAGGGCAGAAGGAACCGGGCACTTACGTTGTTCAATGAATGACGAAGCAGCAGGTCGAACTGCCGCCAAAAAACTTCGTATATTCCACCGGGTGCATTGTACAATAAAGAATAGGAATCCTTCACGGTGACAGTGCCGACAGACACGTCTTTCATTGGTCCCGTACCGGGCTGCACGAATGCCAGCACCGGCTTCTGGTCGTGCCGGTCAGTCTTGTTTCCTTCGGTAGCGCCTTCTCCGCTTTCCTCCTCTTCAATGGAACCATTGCTGATGACGATGGTGCTGTTGAGTGCCCTTGCTTCTCCGGTATACAGAGCACTCCTTTCCAGGGTAAAGGCTGTATAGGTATTGCCATTACGGTCAGTGCCGTATTCGGTATGGAAGGTTGCCGTGGCAGGACAAGGCTGGCAATCAGGTACAGTAACCTCATATTCTTCCAGTCCGTCATCTGCAAAATAAGGGATATTCCCCTCGCTTAACAGTTCGGAATAATCTCCCACGGCATGTCCATCCCGATAGTAACAGCCGTTACTCGCATTACAATAGGCGGTGGGATACTTTTCCTTCAATTCTTTCAGACTGTCGAAAGAGGTACAGTCGGTCAGTGAAGTGGCTGAAGAGAGCTTCAGTTGGCGTCTTGTGGCATACTCGACAGACGGGTGTCCGTCCATAAAGGATGTAAGGTCAACCTGCGGCTTTTCATCCAGCAATTCATTGAAGAAACGGACAGCTACGGTCCGAGCGGCTTCATCGGGTATAAACTCACAGCAGAACTTCTTGCGGAAAAGGTCTATAAGGTCCGAACAGAGGCAGTCGGGCACCAGGTGCGCCAGAAGAATATCCCCGTTGACCAGAGTGTCCATGGTGGTGTTGATAAATACCATCCCGTTGAATGGGGGAGTCTTATCAAAGAAACCCTCCAGCAGTTCATATCCAAAATATGCAAAAACACGGCGTAAAACGTATGTGCATCGGATAAAGGGAGTGATGTAGTAGCCGGGGGTAAGGCTGATGGTGCGCCCGTCCACCTGCTCTGTACGTGGCCAGGCATTGTATAGTCCGGTCACGGTACGCCCATTGTTCAACGGCGTACCGTCAGCCTCCATTTCTGCCATCGCATTGAGTACCCGTCGTTCACCGTCCATCTCCACGATAGCGGGGAAAATGGAAAAGTTCGGGTCCGTGTTTGTCCGCAAGCTCCAGCACCAGGCAATACCCTGCTCGACAGTCTGTACTCCGGGGACCGTTTCCGAACCGAACACATCAGTTAAAGGGGTACGCTGGAGGCGGCTCAGGAAACTTCCCTCATTCATGTAGAAGGTGGTTGTGATACCTTCGTTCCGATGGGCTCCCAATACGGCCTGGCGGCAGGTGCAGAAGTATTCTCCGTCGGTAATGGTACATTCGATATCGGTAGACGGGCGCTCAAGGTTAGCCAGCTGTTCGGGATTCCCCGTCAGACGACGGTTCAGAGGTGTGTCCGGTAATGTGACCGGCAGTGTCTGCTCACCGTACTCATTGAAGAAGAGATTCGTCCGTTCCACTTCAAGGCATGTGTCGGGAGAAAGCTGGTAAGCCTCGCCGGTGGGGATATGCACTATTTTCATAATATGATACTATTTTTTTGCTATGTTGCGTGAACGGTTCCGCAATTCCTGCTTGCGTTCAAGTTCAGATAGAGTGACGGATGCCGGGATACCCTCTTCATCGATACGGATAATGGCGTTGGCAAGGCGTTCCATAAGTCTTGGAGGCAGTAAGTTCCCTGGTGTGTTTGGCGGTACCGGATCCGTAGACTTCGGGGCATCTATGGACCCGCCGGATGAATATCCGGCCATTCGTGCTCGGATTGCTTGGTTTAGGTCAAGCGTACGGATGGTACCGGCCTGCTGGGACTTATCCAGTATATCCAGGATTGGTGCAACGGTAGGATTGCTTACTGCAGCATTGCTGGCCACCCATTCTTTGGATTGCCCGGAAGGGCCTTCACCTACAATGACAGTAGGACGGTCTATGAATCCCCGTGCATCCGGGGCATAATCCGCATCAGGAAAGAGTTTCCCATCCTGGGCACGCCGGACATCAATCTTACCTCCGGACTGACGGCCGGTGGCAATACGAGCACCGGTACCGGAACTGCCGGAATTACTGCCGGAAAGAGTCATATTTTTGATTTTATCCCGCTCAGCTTTGGCACTGGCCAATTGTGCGGCTCCGGTCACACCCATAAGAGCTGCTGCAATGGAACCCGCAATCGGTCCCAAATCTGCATATGCTTTCATAATTGACACAGCTGTATCTGCGATGATTTGCGATGCTTTGATTGCAAAATTCACGTCCGCATATTTTTTCTGTATATCAAGCTTTTTCTGGGCCTTTTCGTTCTCCAAGCGTTCCACTTCCTCAGTATTACCTTGGGCCGCCTCAATTTCCGCATCATATTTTGCGTCAACCTGGTCCATTTCCGCTTGCTGCAGGGCTTGAACGGCACCGGAAAACAGACTGGAATAATAGTCGAACTGCTTTTTGTAACTGTCCCGTTTGAGATTCTGGACGGCTTGTTCATATTGTTCCTCAGTCAGCAATTGCTGTTCACGTGCGAGCCTGAGCTGTTCCAGTTCCGCATTGAACCGTTCCTGCTGTGTAGACAAGCCATACTGGTCGCGGATGGACTGGATGCGTTGTTGGTGTTCGGATTCAAGTTGCTCTTTAGCTCTAAGGTAGGCACTGTCCAATTCTGTCGTATCAAGATTGTTTTTCTCGGCCATTTCCTTACGCGCCTGGTAGGATGCCTCAAGAGCCTTAAGTTGCGCGGCATAGTCTTCATCAACTGTAGTAATCTTGAACTCTGATTTGAAATCTTTGACAAGTGTATTCAGCTTTTCCTGCAGTGAAGCACGCTTGGCATTCGCCGCCTTCTCCGTATCAATGACACGTTGATTGGACTTCCGGACGAGATTCTCCTTGGTTTCAGCATTGGAAATGGCCATGGATTTGGCGTCCTCATAATAGGACTGTTCTATGATGAGCCTATTTTCCGCATACGATTTTTCAAGTTCGAGTAGCAGCATCTCATGTTGTTCCTTACTCATTTTTCCTGATGCTTGGAAAGCGGAAAGGGCGGCAAACGAATCATTGTACCATTTCTGCTGGGATTGCAATTCTTCCTCCCTTAATGCCTCAAGGGACTTGACGGCTTCCTGCTCTGTAGAAATTTTAGCTTTCTGCTCTTTCTCAGCTGCAGATTGGACTTCCTTGGCCACTTTTGCCATTTTCTTCCTGGCCGTATCAGGATCCTCTGCCGGGAAACGCTTGTTGTATATTTCCTGGGCTATTTCCACGTACTCGCCGGCTGCGTCCTTGTTGTTCTTTATCCAGGCTTGCAACTGAACCTTTTCCATCTTGTTGAAGTTCTGGCGTGCTTCTGCAAGCTTCTGCTGGTTATTGACGGTTTCTTCAATAGTCTGACCATTCAGTTGTTTCAATTTCTCTTCAGCACCCAGAATGAGGTCACCATACTTTTTAATATCCTGCTCTATTTGTGGAAGAGCTTCAGTATTGATGTATGCTGTCGGTGCTGCAAACATGCCGTTGCTCTGAAAAACAGTCCTTCCACCTTGTTCCTGCTGCTCCAACAGATTCTTATATGCCTGGCGGTATTCTTCCAATTGCTCTGTTGTTTCCCGGATGGCTTTCTGATTCTCAAACTTTAGCAGCGCCCTTTGTTTTTTAAGGAATTCCTCCACCTTTTCGCCTGAAATTTCGATGGCATTCCCGTACTGGTTGAATGCTGTCGCTGCGCCAGGTACCATGTTCCTTATCTGGGCTATGACACTGGCCAACTCTTTCTGTTCCTCAGCGGAACGGGTGGACTTGCCGGTAAGTTCCTCGTATCGGTTCAACAGTCCCGGCAATGCGCTCTCAAGCCGCACCATCTTGTCGAAATGGTTCTCGTAAGTTTCCGTATAAGTGGTGAACATTTCCCCAAGCTTAGTAAAGAATCCATTGGCATACTTCAACATGGATTTCCAAAACGGCTCCAGCTTTTTCCCCACTTTATTGAAAAAAGCATCCATTGTGTCTCCAAGGTTAGACTGGATTCCTTCAAGTTCCTGCATTTGCACGGCCATGGAACCGGCAATGCCGTCGACACGACCGAGAGAAAGAAGATAATCCTTGATAGCATCCTCAGAATTGCGCACTTCGGTAGTCACTCCCCGGAAAGAAAACTTTGTTGTCTCCCCGGATTTGGAAGCCTTAATACCGAACTCCTTCAGACGTTCATTCTCTCCGGTCATCGCATCAAGTATAGCCTCAATGAGCTGATCGACGGACTTTCCTTGGGAAGCGGCAAGGTCTCCCATGTTAACAAGTTCCTGGTTGGTAGGCTTGACTCCACGGTTAACCAGCTTGATATATGCTTCAGTCCATTCCTGCAAGGACGATGGGGTGTCTGCAGCCAATTGCTGAAGCATCTTCATGGCATCATTGGCTTTCTTCTGCGACTGGAAAGTATTTCGAAGTACCGCCTCGTATTTGGCGAATTCCTTGCGTGTCTCGTATGCCTGGTTATGGGCATCCTTAAGCCATCCGGCAACCTTAACGGCAATGAAAGCCTTAGCTGCCACTTTTAACTTGGACATCCAATTCACGCTGTTGCCGAACTCATTGTTCATGTTGTTACCTGCATTGCGCAACTCGCTCATGCGGGCACGGACTTCTCTGAGGCGGGTATTGAGCTTGGCATATTCTTCCGGATTCGCAGATTCAGTCATATCATCCAAAGCAGCGGAAAGCTCCTTAGCTTCTTTCTTGAGCTGTCTCATGGTGAGATCATTGACTTTCAAGTTACGGGTCAACAGACTTATTTTCTCATTGTTTTTGGAAATTTTGGCAGTATAGTCTTTGCACTCTTTCGCAAGGTTCTGATAGTCTTTCGTGTTCTTTTTGCCTTGGGCTTCGAGTTCCACCATAGCCTTGCGGCGTTCGGCTTCTTCTTTTTTCAAAGCCTTGGTTTCCTTGGTCAGTGTATGCAGCTCTTCCTGAAGCTTGGAACTGTCACCTGAGATTATGAGTTTGATTTCGTCTTCGGATAAATGCTTTTTCGCCATAATGTTACCAGTTTGAGTTTTCATATTGAAGGGCCTGCTCCAGTTCCTTACGAATATTGGTACGGACTTCTTCCGTGAAACCGTACTTTATTTCCGGGAATGTCTCATGATACAGCACTCCCCAGACCACCCGATTATAAAGAGCAAGATTACGGCGAATATGACGGGAAATACGGTCATTGGCTCCACGACGGTAATGGATGTCAAGGAAGCGGAGGTATGGGAATATACGCAGATAGTAGGCTTGTTTCGTATCTGATTCCTGGGCAGTGAACGGACGTTTCTGAAGATGTGCCACCAGGTCACCGGACCGTGAGTTGAGATATGTACGCACAACTTTTTCTTGTGTCTCATAAATAAGGTTGATGCCTTGAGACATTATATCATGGACAAAACGTTCTCTGACAAGCTGGTCTGTAATCATATTCACTGTTATTTCCAGCGAAGATAGAATAGGGGAGGCGGTACGAAAAGGACATAAAAACGAAGGGGTAACTATTCATCACGAACAATTACCCCCTATATGACAGTAGTATTTAGTTTTTCGCTTGGAGCATCCACCGGAAGTCCAGCCCTGATGAACCAGGACGGTTCTGGTATTTATAACCGGCATCAAGCATGGCTTGATGAACCTGCTCCTTACTAATCTGCGCTCCAGGATCAATGCGGCGAATGGCGTCGTAGACTTCATCCGTAGTGAACCAATGGGTGGCATGGCGTGCATCCGGGGCAGGCTTAAACGATGCGGACAAGGATGCTATATGGATACTGATATCGGTAATTTTCTGTTCTGCCTCTTTATTTTTCATGTTGTTCCTCCTTCCGGTCGTTTAGGGCTAATGCTATTTGTTTTTGAAGGTCTATGAGTTCTTCTCTGACGCACATAAAAGAATCACTTCCTCCCATACTGATTTCGTATTGTTCCAAGGTCCTTTTTCCTTCAGCGTAATAGCTATACTTTAATATCTTGAATATTGAATTCTTCATTTTGTACCTCCTTTCTTAGCCTTGATAACACAAAAAGCCGCAACCAACAAGAATGGTGGAAAGATAAGTGTGGCACAGAAGCACACAATGGACGCAAGGTACCAACGGTCAGAGGAACTACGGAGTTCGCAGTCGGGAGCGAAAGCACGGTAGTAACGGCGCTGGAGGTTATTGACTTGCTCGGTAAGAGCGTTAACGGATTCACCCACGGTAGGGATACCGGAGGCAGGCACATTGAGAGTGCCGGGAATTTGATTTTTCATTTTCTTACAGCAGTTTAAAATGAAACAATATGTTACTTAAATACGGGAAAGAAACTTTCTTCCAGATTATAAATAGAGAAAGTTCCGCTTTCCCGCTGCTGTACACCTTGAGAAGGCCGGGAGGCCATTAAGCACTCCACACGGGGGTCGGAACTATATGTTAACCATTGGGCATAAAAAAACACCAACGGTAAAGTTGGCGAACATCTTCGCCTTCTCAAAATGTACAGCGTTGCAAATATGGCAAAAGTTTTTGGAATGGCAAAAGAAAAAGTTATTTTTGTAGCAAAAGAAAAAAATAATGGAAAGCCCGAACTATTTATTCAACCAACAATGCAAAAAATGCTGGAGCAAAAGATTTTCTATAGATGATGTAATATCCATATTGCTAATCATATTTGAAATATTAGCCATTGTGGCTATACTATTAATTATTATAACAAGAATTCTATTATTGCAAGCGTAGCCGCCATTGTAGATATAACAGCAATTACTACCTTATATAATTTTTCTTTCTTTTCTTTTCTCTTATTTTCAATGATAGCCTTGAACCCACCTTCTTGACAGAACCGCATACCTTCCGGTGTCAACCGGCAAAGATAAGCGGTACGATGCCCCTTAGGTTTATGTTTGTAAGTTATGTAACCATAAGCATGTAGAGTGAATACCATATCCTCAATCTGTTTGGTATTCATGTCTGATATCCAGTCTGTATCAAAATCTTGGTTACGTTCTGTATTATGAAATCTCATAACATTTAACGGCCCATCTAATAATTCGTCCGCAATCATGTAAATGAAAAATCAATTCCTCATATCGTGCGACCACCGGAACCACCCGGAACCCGATTGAATACGGATTACACGATATGAGGAATTGAATTAGTTGGTTGATATTGGTCGATAGCAAATATCATAAAAGTTTTTGGAATGGCAAAAGAAAAAGTCATTTTTGTAGAAAAAGAAAGAAGTTATACAAGACGAATACAAATTAATCCAGTTGGAGAATAGAATCAATATAGTATGGACGGATTTCAACTTATTGAAAGAATCTATCAGCTGGCTTCCAATCATTATCCTGATATGCTTTTTATCGGGTCTGATAATAGGACTCCTGATAGGCTTCCTATAAGTGCAAATATACCCCATTTCTGCACATGTTAAAATTTTCATGTGCAGAAAATGCATTTTTGTTCAATAAAGAATAAATACATAAAATTTTCTTTATGAAATTTGTACATAAAGAAAACTTTATGTATATTTGCATTGTCATTAAAACAAAGAGATATGGAAAAAGAGACAAAAATGCAACTGGTTGCAAAACTTACCCAGTTAAAATTGTTATCTAAGATGTATGAACACACTTTCAAGAATGCAGGAAACCAAATGAGTAGGCAGAAGATGGATGAACTCTTGGATGCAAAACTGGAAACAGACAAACAGATAGCACTTTTAGAAAAGGTATTGAAAGAATTGGAAAAATGAAGTTAAACAAGCTCCCCATAAGGGGAGCACAAAACAATAAGCTTATGGCACTTAAAGATGATTTGAAGAAATTGCATGAAATCGCTCACTCCGGCACACCGGATGCCATGGAGAAATATGTTGCTCTCTCTGATGAAATAACCAGTAAATACACAGATCAAAAAGATGTTGATGCAATAGCCGATTTCCTAATCAATGGCTACAAGGAGGTTTCATCAGAAGCTGAAGAATTGAACAACTATATCACATTGAAGCAACAAATAGCTCCCTATACGGAAATCATTCCATTGGGATACATTGCCAAGAAGTATTTCGGTAAAAGTACCGCATGGCTTAGCCAACGTATCAATGGCAGCAAAGTTAGGGGTAAAGTTTATACGCTCAGCAAAAAGGATTTGGAGACATTCAACTTCGCTCTCCAGGATATAAGCAAACAATTAGGTTCACTCTCCATATCTTGAGAGACGTTTTATGACAACTTATCCCCGTAGTATGAACCGCTACGGGGATTTTTCGTTCTACCGACCACATCAATATAAAGAAGGCTTTCACACAAGTTGGAAACCTTCTTTTGTTTGGAGGGGATTATTCTACTTTCATATACCCGTTGGAAAGCAAATCCTCCAAAAAATGCTCCGGGGTATCAGCTCGGACTACATGCCCCGTCTGGTCATGGAAACGGTCGGCGAAATGGTACATATATTCCTGGTCGGTACATTCACTGTCGAAACGGCTGCTTTCACGGAGTTTGGTTACAAAGTCTGCAGGGCAGGAGGCGGCAATTATACCGCCATCCTGCAAAGTGTAAGTTGTCATCATATTATGCTAATTTTTTGGTTCTCAATTTGAAAAATACTTTTTGGTCGGCTGTCAGAAAGGGGATATTTGAAAGCGGGCATCCCGAATTCACCATGCCGTATTTTGCAAAGGTAATCATGTTGGCGGCAAACCGTATCCAATTTTCCATCTTTGTGAAATTGGTGGTACCCGAATGCTGGCGAAATTCAACTGTGCGGTGGCGTGCGTAAGCCTCAAGGTTCAATTTGTGGTAGCGGTCGTTTCCAAAGGCTGAACGTAGCTGCATGATGTTCTCTGCCTCCGTTATACTGCGTTCCGAAATTCCGGTAAGGCATTTGCAATATCTGTTGTTCCGGCGGGTACCCGGCATAAAGGAGTCGATTACCGGTTCGAGGCGGCGGTAAGTTATTGCAAGGTTGCGCCAGGTTTCAATGGTAAAGTCTGCAGCGTCCATGTGTATATGAAGGCCGCAGCTGTCGTTCACCTTCACATTGCAATAATCGAGCACCCAGCATACCTTCTGAAGTTCCTGCAATCCGGCTTCCCCTTCAAGTATCGGGCTTACCAGCTCGAAAGTATCGTTCCCTCTAAGACTTCTGTCTGTAACCAGCTTCCAATGGTCGCGGGTGTTATGGTTGTAACCTTCCACTGCAACTGCAATTCCGGCCTCACGAAGTTCACGGGCAAGAACTCCCTTTTCGCAGTTATATGCCTCTATCTCGATGCCGAAACGTCTGTTGAAAGTATAGTCCAATTCGGGGCAGGCTGCGATGGCCGATTGCTGGCCGAATCTTCCGGCTTCCAGCATTTTCTTATATACGTTCTGCACGAAACCGTAATTTCCGTTTGTTACCAAATCGGCTACCTGGCGGCGGGTCAGACCTAAAAGAAGGAGCTGCTGTATCTTTGCCGTCTTTGTTATGCTCTGGTTAAGAATGTTTGTAACTTGTTCGTTCATAATGTTTTATCCTTTATTTTTCGTACAGCTAAGGTAACACTATTAACGCGCATAACGTAGTAATATCTTGTTTATTATCAGTGTGTTAGCTTTGTTTAGCTTGAGTAAAAAAATGATTATTTTTCGTGGTAGGGATGACGGAAAAGAGTAATCAGGAGTAGCTCCTGACCGCGAACTTCGACAGCCCACAGCCAGGATGGAAATAAACAACATGAACAAAAAGTTTCTGAACTATTTAATGGCCCGATATTTGCTACTCACTAAGGGATGGTTTGACATTGAACAAATCGGTTGCTGCAGAACTGAACATGAGTGTCCAACCTATGGATTTGAATTCAGATGAGACAAAAGGGATAATGTCATGATTCTCCGATATCTTATCAAGCCATGGCAAATCCTCAGACCGTGAATCGAGAATAAGCCTTTTCCGAAGTGCCGTAAGGAGAGACAAGGTCATTTCCGAGGCAATGGCCGTCTCAACCATGTCTGCGGAATCCGAAACTTTCATGGCTATGGTAGCTGCAAGTTTCTGGCTGTCAAGAATGGAGTTGTGTGTGTCACGGCTTGATGTGAATTCTCCGAAATCCACGAACAGATAGTTGCCGGTAATATTATCGACGCGCTTCTTTACGTAATCGTATGACTGCCCGAAAACAAGATTCTCAAGTTCGGGCATTATCGGTTCCGGGAGTTTTTTGACATGCCCAAGCAGTTCCGCATATTGGACAAAGTCACTTGAGCCGTTGGCGAACATGGAGACAACCCCTTCCTTTTGGGGAAAACGGGCAAAATATCTGAGTAAATCAAGTATCATAGGATTTCATTTATTATGTGAATTGGAAGTCTGGTTTCTCTCGCAATATCCGCTTTATCCATTTTGGCCGCATGCAGGCTGCGCACCGTATCAATAATTTTCTTCCGGAGGATGGTCAAATACTGGATGACATTCATGTGTTCGATGGTTGCAATATCCCCAAACCCGTCTGAACTCAAGTTGTACAGAGACTCAAGTGCACCCGTGGAAATGGCAGAAACTTTGGTCTCCTCAAGTTCTGTAAGCAACTTGAACTCAGTTTTGGTAAACAGATAATTGGTGAAGGCCTGAAAATTGAAGGCTATGGAAATAAGCTCATCCATCGGCAGCCCAGTGAACTTCTGTGCCAACTTATGCGCTCCGGCAGATGAATACCGGTCCGGATAGTAAAGGATAGCGGCCAATAACGGAAGCTGCTCTTTCGGACATCCAAGGAGACTACGTGCCTCTATGAACTGGAGTGCCGTAAGCGAGCAAGTAAGACGGTTGAACATGGTTTCTATATTATAGGCAAAAAAAGTCTTATCCTCAAGATGTATCGCCGGAACCAGCTGTTTGCAGAAACATGAGTCGACTGCATATTTGTAGTCCAGTCTGTCCAGATACCTGGATATGGCTATTCCATGCAACCGGTGTGGTGGTATCTTCTTACAGAGTCTGTATGTTTCAGAATCCAGTTCCTGGAGTGCTGCATCATTATCCGGATAGACAATCGTGAACGGAAATGTCACCTGCTCTGCAAGCCAGGCCACATTTGCCCATCCATCCGTATTCCTTATCTTTTGAAGATTCCATCCCATAATCCGGCAAACATAATTCACACGAACCATGCCGACGGATATTTTTCCCTCCGCAAAACTTTGTATATCACGCATGAGCGCTTGGAAGTGATAAGGAGTTAATCCATCCCAGGAATTGGGGATGCTGTATTGCATTCCTTTTGCTATAAAATCTATTGTCAACATGGCATCAGCATTATTATGTCGTCCGGACGGTTAAAGGATGTGTTCGTATCTACAGAGCCGGAACTGTCCGTTGACAAAAGCAGATCTATATTGGCCAGTTCCCGCTTCACCTCTTCAAACAGAGCGTCTGACAGAGCAAGTAAACGTTCTTGCTCTTGAGTACCATATCGCATAACTTTTGAGTCTTCAAATAAATTGCGAATCGTACTTGGAAAATCGAGAATATCAAAACGCCGCAGGGCAATGGCTATGGTTTGTTTGGCGAGGCACCGTTTGAGCAGACGCAGTACCTCTTCCTTTTTCTCTGCCCGTTCAAAATAGGCCGATATCCCGTCATCCAGCGCTTCGCTCTGGATCGGTATGGTCCGGAAAAAGAACAGATAGGACATGTCTATCGTATACAGCATGTCGAACTCCTCCGTACTCTTTATTTTAAGAACATCAAGCATCTTCTTGTATCTCGTTTCTTTCCAGGAGGGCACGGTCTGACTGTTGTCAAGCAACTGGATGACAGTATCCATGGCATTATAATAATTCTCGATATACGACCTGCGCATGCTTTCCTGCTCATGCTTGTATATATCGACATCATCCTTACGCTTGGATACAACATCAAAAATGAGCTGTTTGGCCATGGTAAGATTGGCCATAGCAAGACGCAGGGCCTCCTTCAGTTCGCCCTCGTCTGCCGTCAGATCGGTGTAGACATCTTTGGTAAGGATGATAACCATCTGCTTTTTCGCAGAAATGGCAGACGAATTGAGCTGGTCGAAAGTGACATTGCTCTCTGCATAGGGAGCATACTTCCGAAATTCCGAAATGGTGGTAAACAGTTCTTCCAATATTCTCATGACTGTTGCTTATTTAGTCTGTTTTGAGGTGAAACATCTTCCTGGCGTGCCGGGACTTCGCGATAGAATCCAAGACGGTACCCCTGGCTGTACAAATGGGGAAAGTTAATCTGTATGGCCATATTGAACGGTTCGGAGCATATTTCGTCTTCCGAGGTCAGTGACATAATGTATATCAGATAGTTGTAATACGCATCGGCTCCTGATTTGGATATGACCCCGTCCTTGCTGACACTGGATATGGAGGAGTCAAGTCCCACGCTTGACAGCAGCACCTCATCGGCGCGTTTGTCATAGGATATCAAGGCATCGATATATTCCTTGTATTTCAAATCAACCGTCTCTATCTTCCAGCGTTCCTCTTCGCCCTGGCTGTTCTTGAAGCTGATTGTCGCATACGCCTTACCCTGGTTGTCTGCACCGGACAGATAGCAGGAGATCTTGCGCAGTTCAGACTGCAGATACTTTATCAGGGTGGATTCCTTGAATTCCGAACCAATCACGATGCCATTGTACATCAGTTCTTCCTCATTGTTTTTCTTGCGCCGTTTATTCTCGTCGCAGAGTTTGGTTATCTGGATCCTCTTGGACTCAAGCCAGGCATTGGGGATGACAATGTGTATCTTGGCGGCAAGCGAATTACGTAAAAAGGAGTTGATATAATCAGCCGTATCGTTGGAACCCTTGATGTAGGAGCGGGTACCGGCATGGGTTTCGTTCACACCGTAGAACTCATCCACGGATTTTTCCCGGTGATGGGAAATGGCCGCGAATCTGTAATTGGCAAGCTCCGAAAAGGAAAACTTCGGATAGATGCGGAAAGTGGATGTGCCATACCCCCAACGCCCTACGGCAATGTAGCGGAAATCCCGGTAGTAGACAACATCTGTCGCCACATCCTTCTTGGTGGTGGCCAGCCGGCAATGTCTGTTCTCCATGGATTCAAGGCCGGCAACGGGCATCGTCCCTCTTGCTTTTCCCTTTGTGAAGCGCCACTTTACGAAACAGTCCCTGAAATAGTAGTAGTTCTTGATGATTGATTTGGCCACTTCCTTATAACCCGATTCAAGACCGCGCTGTTCCCAACTGTTGAGCCAGTCCATGATTTCCGGACAGTCAACCCACTGTTTCTGAAGTTTCCCGTCCACGATTGCCGGCTTGTACACGGCAAGCCCATGGCCATACAGCATGCTGACCTGCTTGGTAATCAGTCTTGGCAGAAGCCGGTTCTTCTTTATGTCGGACGCGACTTCCTCGCATTTCATGTTGTTGAAGCCACGGCTGCACACCTGGAATCCCTGGATGCTCTGCCACTGCGTATCCGGAAGACTTCCTCCACTCAGGGGGAACATCGGGTCCGGTTCCAGGACTGAAGCCATTGGCCTGTCTCCAATCTGGAAGGATATTACATTGTCATCGTCAAGATAGCAACCGAAGTTGCCTACCATTTTGAGATTGCTTTTACTCATAACCAATCTATTTTATGAAGTTTGAAACCATCTTGAGGAAAGCCCATGTACCTGATGAGAATACGGTAGCACATCTTGGGTTCCCCGTCTGCGTCTGTAAACAGAAAGAAGTTGTCACTGTCTATACTGAATCTTTCTTCAGGCAGTTGAGTACGCCATCTGCATCCTTCTTTAACTGTCAATGTGGCTGATGCCTCCCCCTTATGCCTGGAACACGGGAAGAAGGCAATGGTAAAGCAGCCGTCAGGCAGTTTTGATATCTCTTTGGCCCATTGCATCGCTTGAATACCGGTCATTGTCATTTCCATGCCCGAAAGTAGCAGGTTTCTACTGCGGGAAAAAGGACGGGAAGCACCCTCCGTCATATTTCCGAGGAACCTCGAAGAATGCCTTGCAACTCCAAAACTCAGCGGTGCGTGCTGAACAGCGCCTCACGAAGAAAACGCTTTCCTTTTTTAAAAACATAAAAGTCTGGTTTCTAAATGAAAGGCGTTTGTTTTAATGTCAAACGATACCATTATTGTATCTTTACTGACTATTTTATAGTGAAAAACAGCTGTTATATAGCCAGATTATCAGGTAAATTGTCCGGCATGGACGATAATTCACTCAACACTTTGTTTCCATAACGCCCGAAAAGAAGATAAATCAGGGCACTGGGAAGCTGCGTTGTCAGTCCGGCCTGGTTCTTGAGAGGCACTTTCTTTTCCGACGATTTGTCCAGCTCGATGCGGCCTTCCGTTTTTTTCAACGGTGACAGCATAATGGCACTGCAAAGGTTCTTGCATTCGTTTTCGTCTATCAAAATTTCCGGCAAGGCATTGCTCCGGCCTCCAAACATAAGAAGCAACAACTTGAACTGTTGCCAATGATATACGGTGGCCTGCCCTTCGTTCATCAGTTCCACCTCAAAGCCATAACTTTCCAACTCACGTTTCAGGACACGGCTGTCGGTGGTAATCTGCTCCAGTTCCTCGCGGCGTTTGTTCCCGGCACGGTCAGGGTAGAGAATGATACGCTTATTCAGGGAATCAGCACCGAAAAACTCATAGAACTGACGGGCGAGTTCGGGCTGTTCATCCGGGTAACAGCAATAGAGTTCCTTTATAATACGGAGCTGACGGCCGTATTCCTTTTCCTGCCCGACAACAAGGCTGGAAAAGTGGCCGGGGTCATATCCTACCAGTAGCTCGTCACGCTTGTTGTAGTGCTTCAAATAGCGGGCTGTGAGTAGAAAATGTTCCCGCAGGTCAAGTCGTAGAATGGATTCATAAATATAGCTGTCTGCATACTGATGTTTCTCCTTGTTGTAGTTGGCGAAGAACTTGTTGATAACCTCCTTATGGCGGATAGCGCAGATGGAAGTGAGGAATTCGTCCATATCCAAGGTCTCAAGCTGCGTCTTGAAGAACTTCGGACCGAGAATATCCTTGTTGCAGAAGGAACTGGCACGGACGTACAACGTGGCGTTACGGCGCATGTCTGCCAGGCGGGGCTGCCATAAGGATATGATGCGATCCTGCTTGATGATTTCAAGACGGATACGCTCAAGGGTAACGGGGTTAGTCGTTTCCCGTTGTGAGTTTATAAGCTTGTATTTATGATAGATAGCTGCATTCACATGAAGCGCGACTGTAGATATTTCCTCCATCAGTTTCGTATCCATGTTCTTTTCATACTCCTCGAACCAGTCATCTTCACCGAGATCCACACGCGCGGTATCGGATACGCCCGTGATACCTTGGTAATAAGGTGACCGGCGTATTTCGGCACTGGCACCACGGAGGGAAGGGAACAAGCGGGTTTTCAATTTCTCCCCTTTGTTGTGTTTCATCTCTTCAATGATGGCGTGGACGGCAGAGCGTCCGGCAACGGACTCCGGCTGATCCGAACTTACCAACTGGATGTGATGGCCATCCCGGAAAACGACACTGTGTTTGGGGTAGGATATGGGATATCGGGGCTTGCGGAAATGAGAAGGGAGCTTATTTTCGCCCACCACATAATCGATGCCATACTCCAGCATGGAGCGCACCTTCCCACCTACGGTGACTTCTCTGGAGAAATAAGCCTGAAGGTTGGGCCATACGTTCGTCATCAAGGCAACGTAGGTCTTATGTACCAGGAACGACAGCTCGCCTGGCATGTCATTGGCCACACGGATGATGCGAGGGCCGGTGATACCTTCCGTCTTACCACCCGCACGTGCCACCTCGGCAAATATGTTGTTGGCATCAATGACATTGACCAGTATCTGCATCTGGTTCATGTAGTATTCCTCAAACCGGGAAGTGATTTCAATATCTGTTTCCATCTCACTCTTCATTAAGTTCTTCGTATTCAGCTTCCTCAATATCCGCATCGCGCAGCAGGCGCTTCTTCTCGGCCTTCTCGATGGGAAGGTTCTCTATCAGGTTCAGATAGAAGCCTTTATTGTGCTTGGAGGCAATCTCCTTCAGGGAGGCCTTGCTGTATCCCAGGTCTTCCGGAGTAAGTTCGGGAGATATCAGGAAGACGATCCCCAGATTACGGTCGGCTTCGGCAATCTCGGCAGCACGACGACGGCACTCCAGGGCGGCGGCATAGCACTTGCCCTGGGTTTTGTAGTCACCGGCAGCCGCACATAGTTTGGCAAGATCCTCGTACTTGTCGGCATAGTTGGACTCCCACACCTTGATGGACACATTGTTGTCGATATTGAAGTAATTGATGGCCGTATAAATGCGTGCCTTACATGTACGTTCATCCACATTAATCTGCTGCTGGGCATTGATGCGCTGGCGCAGCTGCTTGGCGGCACGGGTGATGTTACGCTCGTATTCGTAAATCTCCGCCGCCCATTGCAGCTGCTTGAGGAATAACTGCACATCGGCAGGAATGCCATCACACTTCCCGGTGGTGAGGAATGCGGATATCAAGTCCGGATGTATCTTATCAAGGGTGTCGAGTCTGGTCATATTCCAAAGAGTTGGTTTCTTAAGTCTTTGACTGTCCGTTCCTGCTTACGTGTTTCCAAGGTCTCAATGGCCGACACATCACCGGTCTCGGCTTTCTTGGCAAGTTCGGCATCGATATTGTATTCTCCCAGGGCACAACCGTTACGGTAGGCGTCGTAATATACATCTCCGGGCATCAACAAGCGGACTGTCAGTGCCGTCCTTTCCTTTCCACGCAGGCCGAGAAGCGTACATATACGGTGGGGAGTGTATCCCAAAGCACCGAAAGTACGCACTTGGGATACATATTCATCGCCTATCAGGACGGCTTTATCAGTGTCTGAAGTTAGAGTGAGTTCCTTTTTCATTTCAACAAGGATTGGGTATCTGTAACAGAAAGAATTTCTCCATTCCGGATTAACTGGACGGGCTGCTCAGAGAACATGGCGCGGTACCGGTGAATGGTGGCTGTAACATATTTCGGGTCTATCTCCATAGCATGACAGATACGGTCTATCTGCTGGCATGCCATGAGTGTAGAACCGGATCCGGAGAAGATGTCGAGGACTATCTGACCGGGAGTGCTGGAGTTGGATATTGGATATGCCATAAGGGCTATGGGCTTCATTGTCGGATGTATGGCATTGCGCTGCGGCTTGTCGAAATTCCAGACAGTAGTCTGCTTACGGTCGGAATTCCATTGATGTCCGGCACCCGGTTTCCAGCCATAGAGACAAGGTTCATGCTGCCATTGATAATCCTGGCGTCCCATCACCATAGTATTCTTTACCCAGATGCAGCATTGTGCAATCTTGAATCCCACTTTCCTGAGAGAAGCCCGGAAATTCTCGCCTTCACTGTCCGCATGGAATATATAGTAGGATCCTCCCGGCTTGAGTACGGCAAACATGACAGAGAACACCTGCCTGAGAAAGGTGGCGAACAAGTCGTTTTCCATGGAATCGTTCTGGATGGTGAGTTCCTCCTCTGTACCGCCTTCATAGTTCACGTTGTACGGTGGGTCTGTGACGCACAAGTCCGCATGCTGTCCGTCCATCAGCGCCGTGATGTCCGATTTGGAACGGCAATCGCCACACATCAGACGATGGTTACCGAGCAACCATATATCGCCGGGTCTGGCAATTACAGTATCTTCAGATGCAGGAACATTAAAATCAATGGCATCTTCCTGCACATTTTCCGACTCATGTTCTTGGGCAAAAAGGGGGGAAACCTGCCCGAAATCAGTGGTCTTGACCTCATAACCCAGGTTGAAGCGCTGCAGGGTGTCAGAATCTATATTATATTTTTTGAACAGCAGGGTATCCGGATTCCTGGTGGCAAACTCGGAATTATAGGCTTCGATTTCCTCTACCGCTTCTTTCTTGTCTGCCGCAAAAATGGGTTCATAAGGTATTTCCGGTATTGTAAACCCGGACTTGCGCAATGCAAGCAGTGCCTTCCGTCTCTGATGGGCATCGATAATCCAGAGCTTTCCGTCCGGATCCTGCCAGGCTTTGAATGCATACTTGAAACCACGGGTGATGATAAGCATCTGCAGTTTCGATAATTTGTCAGGATCAGACTTCTTGAAGTCCTCCTGAAGCTCCAAGAACGAATCCAGCGGGGCAGTAGGCAAACCACCCAAATTAAATACTTCTATCAGCTTTTCCATTTTACTTCGAATTGAATTTTTGCAATATTGCTTTGAACAGTGATTCCCGTTCACGGTGACGTCGGAGATTCTCCTTGTCTTGGGTGCGCTTGTTTTGCCTGTCAGCGCGTTTCAGGTAACACTCGTATCTGCGGATATTGTCCGTCACATTCTTATGCAGGCGCAGGAACTCCTGCGGGTCCGTCTGCAGCAGCTTCTCCAGTTGTGCTCTCTCTGACTGGTGGGCTATGAGCGGATGAATGTAGAGGAACTTCCCAGTGTCGTTGAACGATTGCAGCTCATCGAATGCCTGGAGATTACGGATACGCAGTTCCACCATGTCCATGATGTCACGCTTCTGCGGTTTTCTTTCCAGACTTTCGTCGAGCTGCTTCATCTGTTTCCAAGTGACCACACGGTCGTTGTAGATGAGTGTGGCTATTTGGACTTGCGGGTCGAAGAGGTTGTCCCAGTCGATTTGCGGGTATTCCTCTTGCTTTTGGACTTTACCGGAACCTTGGCCGGCTCTTTTTTTTTCTCTTCTTCCAGCGCCTGCTCAGTCTCCTGGGCACGGGCTTCCGCTTCATCCCTGGCTTCCTCCGCTTCATCGGCACGCTGTTCGGCTTCTTCAGCACGGGCTTCCGCTTCCTCAAGCGCTTGTTTCAACTCTTCTGCCGAGTTGTCAGCCGGAGTTGTTTCAGGCTTTTCCACGTCATCATGTGGACTGGTCTCTTCAGTATGTGTTGTTTCCCCTTTGGGTATTTGCTGTTTTTTTTCGGCCGTCTTTTTCGTAGCAGAACTTTCTGTTTTCCTTTCTCCGGCATCTTCAGCCTCTTTTGCCTTTTTTGCAATCATAGCCCGGCGATACTCACGTATTTTCTCACGTGTGGCACAATCTAACAGTGCATAAAGGATATCATCGGCATAACGTTTGGGATTGCGTGAGAATGTGGCAAGCTGCGGAAATCCAGGAATTTCTTTAGCCAGTAACTCAAGGTCATATTGTGCCACATCCGGATTCCGGAGAGCCACGAAATGTGTCTTCTTTTCTTTGAAACTATACATAACATACAGATTTAAGTCTTACAAGCCAACACGCTGCCTATAAAGGAATTATGCAGGCTTGTAAGAAGTTGTTTTTACTAAGCTGTCTGCACTCGGCTGCCGGATACCTCGACAAGTGTAGAGGCATCAAGCACCATGAAGGTGATGGAAGAACCTGCCTTGGCTGTCCAGGTGGCGCCGTCCTCCAGTACAAAGCTGTTGCCGTCGGCAATGGTGGCCGCCTTGTCGGTACCGGTACCCTCAAGTGTGCTGTCACGTCCCTTATCATTGGCTGTCAATCCGCTGACGGTGGAAATGGCGTATGTGCCTTCACTACCATCGGGGATTGTATAACGGTTGTTGGTGGATTTAATGGCAAGTGCCGTTGCGCCAGCCGTGTGAGCCGCTGCCGGAGCACGGACAATATCGCCCGTATACTTGTAGTACTGGTCAATGCTTGTACGTGTGAAGGTATAGGTTACATAACGCCCGTCCTTGTCATTTTTGGACTCGAAGGAGGAGAGTACCATCGGACGGTCATAGTTGCCGAGAATGTACCACTGCGCATCGCCCACTTCCTTGAAAAGGATGATGAACTTGCCTCCGGCATGCTGTTCAATGAAATCGAGCAGCTGGTCACGCATGCCGCCCATGACGGCAACAAAAGTGTTGGTACCGCTGGTGGTAATGTCACCTTTCTCACCGGTTGAAGTGTAGGTGGGAATATCGTGCGCCGCAAAGTACTTCATGTATTGTCCGGCTTTCATCGGGATGGTGCTTATCTCACGCTGCTGGTTTGGAAGCGGAAAGGGTACATCGGAATTTATCTGGTCGACATCCACCAGGTAAATCTTGTAGGCTATATTCGAGCCGTGCGTCTTACGGTCGGATACATCGTCCACGTCACCGATGACCATCATGGCGGCCAGTGTGGTACCGGAAAATCCGTAAATTCCCAGCACAGAACCGGGAGACATGACCATGTCAAGAATAAACACGAGTGCCAGAAGCACCATCAGCGAAAGGAAAAAACGGACCTGCATCTTACGGGCGGCCTGGTTCCCTTTACGGAAAGGATTTGAAATTCTTTTTGCTTTCATACAATTTTAATTTTTAAGTTATAAAAAACGGAGCGGGCTTAAGTGGACCCGCCCCGCGCTACCTGAAAACAATCTGTTCTTATAGACAACCAATTATCTGACTCCAGGAATGTTGGGCTGGAGTGCAGCGTTCACCTTGCGTACACCGCCTACCTGACGTTCCAGTTCCAGGAAGTTACCCTTACTGTTCAGGATTACCATGATATAGTCACCCTCTTTGGTCGGAGTATAAGCTTCCGTAATGTCGGCAAACTTGTCCGACTTGGCGATGGTAGTGGCATTCTCGGTACTACCACATTCAATAATGTAGGCTACACCGGCTTTGGCATTCGTAATATCCGTAATCGCTTTGGTTCCAGTGTTGGCCGCTGTTATCTGCCAGAATCCCTTTGAAGCATCGACAGTGGTCGCGTCCGCTGCCATATCGACGGTAGGTTTGTTTATGAAGATCTGCTGCCATTCGTAATTGTTGGCCTTCAGTTTTTCCAGGCTGTCAAAACGGCGGCCGGTGAACGAAGCGGCGGTGCCTTCTTTCCAGGTGGACCATGCCTTTACCAGTTCCATGTCCTCTTTCACCTTGATAGAGAGCATCTCGCCCGGTACGAATTCCAGGAACTGGAGGTTGCCCGGAACATCCATGAACATGAGGGGAAGCTGACCGAGGTAAGGCAACCAGATGATACGCATATTTGTGTCAGGTACCACATTGCGGTAACTGTCCGGACCGGAAAAATCAATGTCCTTTCCATATTTGGCGCGGACATTCTTAATCCACCAGGGAAGATGGGTCTTATTCAGATAGAGGACGTGGCGGTCAAGATCCATGTCTTCTGTGCAGGATGCCACCACATCGCCGACAAACTCCTGAACGGAATCCAACATGTTGGAAGCCGTGTAGCTGCGATAGGACTCATCGTCATGGGGAAGAATCTTAAACTCATGCATGTAGCGGACCAGTGTGTATATGATTCCGGTCGATGCGTTCAAGTAACTGCCTGCGACACCCGTTTCCGGCTTGACATAGATACCCCGCATACGGCGTTTATTCTGCTCCACCTGCGCAGTTTCCAATGAGTTTAGGATGCAGAACTCGATCATGGTCCACTTGATAGGATCGGAGCCTTCCTTGTTCAGATAAGCGATGTACATGCGCTCCAGTTCTTTCATCGGACCGAACTTGAGCTTGATCATCGCATCATCCACATGACCCATCTCGTTCTCAAGCTTCATGTCACCCTTCCAGATTTCACCCTGCTGGTAAGCTTGGGAAACTTCGGAGAAGAAGGCATTGAACACGAGGTCATGGTCTTGAATTCCATAGCGGACGGGAAAATACTGCGTGAGGTCGCGGACTGAGAGTACACGGGCAATCAAATAGTCCTGACGCAGAACCACATACTGGTTGCCCACACCGGCTGTATCCACCCCTTCGTAGTTCGTACTGAATTCTCCGGCTGCCAGACGTTTGGCGTCAAGCATTCCGTTTCTGTGCAGATAATCGTAACGCTGCTGCAGTGAACGGGAGAAAGTAACGGCCTGGCGACGGAAAGCGGCCCCTTCAATCTCTTCATTCCATGGACCGTAAGAAGAAGCGGAGGCCGGATTGACAGCAATTTTGTTCCAACGTTCGGACATGGAGAACATCTGGTTTTCGATACCGAAAAGATACCGGGAACGGTCTGCCGGTCCCGTGAACATGATGGAAGCGGCTGTCACTGTCCGGGAAGGGATATCATCCTCCGCGCGGTTGTTCATATTGTCAACCAGGCTCTGCACAGCGGTGGCCAGTTGCACCAGGCCTTCACCGTTGGCTGGCTGTGAAATGGTCTGCACCGGTCCATTCCCACTATTTTCCTCTTCCGTGGCTGTTGAATTGGTTTGTACCGGATTGACGATACTTCCAAGAATGGACTGTACCTGGTCAATCTGTTCCTGGGTGACGGCAACCGTTTGCCGTTGCGCCGCCTGGTCTGCAGCCAAGTCATCCTGAAGGATAGACTGGTACTCCTGATTATAGGAGTTGACTATCTGTCCCCATTCTTCCTGGGTCAGTTGATTGGCTTTCGCTTTGTCCAGCAGATTCAGTTTCTGCAGGACGGTCTGAATTCTTTCCTTTAAATTCATGATAAACAAAAGTTAAGTTATAAATAGTTGAGAGCACTTCTTTTTATATTCTCAATCTCCATATAGCTGCGACCGAGCTCTACAGCCTTGACCACAGCTTCGGGAAAAGTCATGGAGGCGTCAACCAGCCCTTTATCGATGGCATGCGGAGTATCGAACGTTTCACCACGGAATACCGGGTCGTCTTCCGGCAGGCTGCCCAGTTGCGGTCTGGACGCAAGAACGGCGGCAAGGAACTGTTCATTGGGTGGATCCAGTTCTTCTTTGATATACTGTTCCGGATTCCCTCTGAGCAAGTCATCCGTCTTTTTATTCTTCAGGTCTGATTTCGTGGCTTTGGCCTGGATGAGTTTGAGACCCATCTTTTCGAACCATCCGTCATAGTTACAAGTGGAAATCATGGTTCCTATGCAGCCGATGGTATCATAGGCCGTGAGTGCGGCAATGAAACTGGAATGGCAGGTTATATAATAGCTGGCCGAACAGTTGCACTGCTCCACCAATGTCATGACGGGCTTGCCGAGTGAGCGCATCGTCTCACTGAGTCTGTCCATATACCATGCTTCCCCTCCCGGAGAGTTCACATGCAGGAAATGGCAGGTTATGGCCGGATTGGCTTCTGCCGCAAGCAGGTCCCGTTCGAACTGCTTGGAGGAGAAATACCACTGACAATCTGAGGTGATGAATCCCCAGATACGGTGATAGGCGATACTGCCTTCAGGAAGTTCGTCAGAAGAGAAGTCATCGGTGACGGTTATCCCCTGGAGTTCTGAACGGGCCTTCATTTCCTGCTGAAGAAGTGAAAGGGCCTTTTTCGATGTCTCTTTATATGTGGGAGGATTTTCATTGAAGAAAAAGGATGTCGGCTGCAGACTGTCAGCGGGCACCAATGGAAAAGCCTCTATCATGGCAGAAGACAAGCCCTCTGCCGTGATAAGAAGCCGGTGTATATTTAAAGTAAGAAGCTGGCGTAGATAAGTTCTGTTCATTGCGTATCTTTTCAGCGAAGATAGGCAGCCTGCAGAAAGGGGTGAAGGACGCTACAATAGCGGGGAACTGAGCATTTTGCATTCAATTTTCAGAGTTGCCGAATTCAGATTGGGGGATATCGAGACAATGGCGGGTATTTTTTTGTCCCCGATCCGGAAACTCCGGTGCCTGGTGTCAGTGAACTCGACAATGCAGAACCTGCCAGCCAGGAAGTCTTTCATCACTCCGGATGGAGGAAGGCTTATGCTTATATCTTTATTGCAATTGAAACAGCGGCCCGCCTCTGAGGATTCCGGTACCGGAGTAAACTCAAACTCATCGGCCATGAACCGATAGGCATCCTGGCGCATGCTGGTCACCGGATAGACTTTAATCTGAATGGAAAGTTCTTTCATATTAGGATATTTATTTGTAATTCAACAAGTTCGCCATACATAGGACATTTTGTCCGCCATTTTGGGACAAAACGCATAGTTCGGTCGGTGATTTTTTAGCCGTTTTTTAACTTCTTTTTATATTCGCGGCGTTTTTTCCGCTTGCGGATGTTCTCCCGCCACCGATAGAAGTTCTTCAGCAACGCATCCTCACTGATGCTGTCTATGCAATACGCACATAGGAAATTGTGAACGATATCGAGATTGTTCAACTCATGTCCGTTCAAGTCGTTCTCGTCCATTGCCGTATGAAGTTCCCGGTTGAACATCCTGCGTATTTCCGTTTCTATGATTTTGGCCGACCGTGGAGACAGATAGTTGTATATTTCCGGATCCTTACCGATACGCCTCTCCGGGAGTATGATAGTCAGATTGCCGTCATCTATGGGAGACTGGTTCTGATGACGCCGCGACATCAGCGTCCATATCACATGGTACAAGTCCGTATTGTCAGGAATACGGAAAGGTTCATCCGCACCGTTGTTGTACTTTCCACGCAGATATTCAGCCAGGTAAGGTGTTATTGAAATACTCGTCGTAATCATGCTCATTTCCTTAAAAAAATTTTTTGAAACCGTTTTTGTTTATTTTTGCTTCCAACTGTCCTACAGTCCAACAGCATTATTAAAGTTACTGATTATTATTTAGTTATACAAATTTACTATAAAGAAAATACTGTTGGAGGACGTCCAACACGTCCAACAAGCCGCATTTTTTGCCGTTTTTGTTGGACGGAGCCAGTTGGATGGTTGAAAAATGGCAATCCAACACGTCCAACAGCGTCCAACAAGACAACGCCATTGTAGTATATATATATGATTAAATAGAAAATATATACTACTATACAACAGAGAGTTACATTTTAAAATTCTTTCTCTTGTTGGACTGTTGGACTGTTGGACGCCTCTTTTGAAATATTTTCTTTTCAAAACTCCCTCTATATTGCTTATCTTTTTATTCCAGGGGGTCCGGGGGATGGAGTAGGGGAGTATCATAAGATACCAGGGTGATGAAACCGAACGAAATGTCCGCAAATCGGAATATAAAAAAGCATTTATTCCCGATGGGGCGGCCACCGGGAATAATTGTCTGGTTTGTGATATAGGAAAATGTAACATCAGAACTTCAGCTCTTGGGGGGCACCGATTGCTCCGATAGGGTCATTGTCGGGATTATCGTCAACACGGGATTCTTCAGAACCGCGTTGCAAATCAATGCTATATAATTCTCTGAAAATTTCGTAGTTGATAGCTATGCAACTGGAATTGGTGCACTTCTTCTCAACTTTACGAACCATGTCATTGTTGAGCTTTACCGGAATTCCGGTTTCATTGGGAGTATCCTCCTCGAAACCGCCGCGTGGTACCTCCACGACTTCATACCAGTTGAACCGGCGTGCATGGACAAAGCCCAGGTAACTGGGATGGGAGCGGAGGTTCTGCTCGATGGTCGACTGCGTTGAGTCTTCCTGATTATAAGAAGAACGTGCATACTGCGTATAGATGGTACTGACGCGTAGGAATAACACGCGGGTTCCTGCAGGAATAGGAACCTCCTTTTTCTCTCCTCCGGGCAGCTTGATGGTGATTCGTTCCGGTGTATCAATGGCGAAGTCCCTGCCTTCCCTGATTGCCTTGGTATCAATCATCACATCCATAGCCTTGAAGAATGTAGCCAGCTTATCCGTCTTTGAAATCAGTTCCACCTGGAATTTGATTTTATCGCAGGCTATTTTAAAAAACTCCTCATAGGTGAACGGTAATTTCAATTCTGTATAATTCTCAATCAGTCTGCATGTCGCCAGAAACAATGATGCAGTCTTCATGAGCCGGTCAATCTCACCGGCATTCACCAGTGCCTGCTTCAATTCATCATAGGACTTCTGCTTCAGTGCCCGGAAATACTGCATCACCAGCGGACGTAGCTGAAGGACTTCAAAGAGGACATTCGACAACCCTATTTTGGCCGGGTCCTCTATATCCTTGAGTTTGTTGAAAAGCTCCACTTCCTCTTGGGTTCGGTTTTTCGGTTTGGGGACTTCGCAGACTATAATACGTGACATAAGTGCATTGTCGTCACGTTGGGGAGTTTCCTGGCCGCAAATGACAACCGGCGCGTACACCTTGTCGTTTTCTATCTCCTTGCCGGATGTGCCTTTACGCTTCTGTCTTCCATCGCCATCATATACTATTCCTTTAAGTGCCTGGAACTTTATATCTGATATATCTTTATTGTTGTATTCATCAAGGACAACCGGTACATCCCGGAAAGTGCTCATCAATGTAGACATGGCGGCATCGGTACCGATGTTCAGGTTGAAAATCGGTATTTTTGGGGAGATGAATAGGGAACGGATGGATATCGCAATCTGTGTTTTTCCGGACGACATCGGCCCCATAAAGAATGGCGCTGTAAACAATCGGTCTATGCAGTGTATATTGCTTCGGAAAGCGCACATGATGGCAAATAGAATGGCCCATTTCCCATTGTCGTTGATTTTATATACACGGTCCATCAGTGAAGCCCATTCGTCGAAAGTGCAACGTTTGTCTATAGGGATTTCCTTATAGACAAGCTGTGAAATAAGTTCATACTTGTCGGACTGCTTGCCGGAACCTGCATATATGGTGGAGAATGCCGGCAGATAATAATTCTTACCATTGTGGGTGACCACTCCAAGTTCATTTACCGCATCAAATCTCGGCATTCCGTCAACAATATGGAAGATGCCGTTGGCAAATGCAAAAAACTGCTGGTCTTCCCGTCGGGAAAAACCGTCTTCCTGCTGGTTCCCATATGTGATAATTTCTCTACAAGTAATATAATTATTGCTCATATATGTACGTATTTTTTCCCAATGCTTTTCTTCGCCATTGTAGAAATTTACTGCTTCCAACATAACTAATTTTTCTACAAGAGTGCTTTTCTTGGCTAAAACCTTGGAGTTTACCTCAATATAAAGTGGTGTTTTGAATTTACGACGATTTATTCTAAGGACACGCTTGTTTTCCTCGTCGTTATCCGAATATATGTGCAGAAGTGGAATCATGTAGAAGTCACCCACCAAAGTGTAACCCGACTTTTCATTCTTGAAAAGATAGCATACCGGCTCACCCTGCTTGTTGAGTTTCGGATAGTAATTGAATTCTTGAAACATCTGCAGATATTCCGGATTGTCTTGGACATAACGGGGAAGTTCGTTCGGATCATAATTATCTTCAATATAATCGTCGTCTGTCCGCTGTGCATTGATGAGCATGCGTGACTTACGTTTGGCCAGGTAAGGTCTGACTATTTCATTCAAGGCTTGCTTGGTCAGCCCCAAGCAATTCTGAAAGTAGGTAAAATTGATGATGCGTACCGAATCTTCCGCGTAACTGATTATTTCGGCACAACGTTCGATATAGGAAGTACGTTCGCCATTATAGGTCTTAAAAAAACATTTGTGCAGGAATACGTAGAATTTCACAAAGCTGAAAGTCTCGATGATATCATTTGCCTCCCCATCCATGTTCTCCTCGTCGTCACTTTCTTCCCCGTCGTCATCGTTATCCTGGACATCCCGTTCAACCGTTATGGTGATATTAGAGATACCGGCACGGAAAATGGCAGATAATCCGGCAAGGTAACCGGATTCCGTGCCGTCCTTTGCAATGGTAAGGCCATCGCTGTCAGAGGTAAACATCTGGCCTGCCTGGCGTAACTGCTGTATGTCATTCATTCCAGGAATGCCATGGACGTATGCTATTGGGGCATCTCCATACAAGGTGAGGAACTCCTGATAATTTGATGTCAGTATACAAGGCTCATTTCCGCTACGTGCCTCTGCAATCATATCGATACCATATATGCCGGGCGCCATCTTGTCTTTCTCCTTGATGGAAGCTGTCTTCCGCTGCCGCAAGATGGAATTCACTTTCCGCTGGATGACTTCAGTGTTGCAGCCGAAAATCCCGGCCATTATCTCTATGCACTTGAGAAGAAGCGTTTCCGAAGGGATGACAGATATGAGGGTTGAAAGCCGTTGCATTGCCTCTTCCTCTCTGTTTGGGTCGGTTCCGGGATTCTTGCCTCGTAAGGAGATGGCAAAATATTGAAGGAAATTCTGTTCCCGGTTTGCAAGCCATTTCCCGGTTTCAAGTTTCTGCTCCTGGGCAATATTATCGGGATCCTTCCCATCAGGAAGCGGGACTGCACTGACCTGGAAACCCGCACGCAGAAAAGCCTCACAGTTGGCCAGTGACGCTTTCAGCCCGGCTGCATCCGCGTCATATACAAGTATCACGCGATGGGTGAACCGGCCAAGCAGCTGTATCTGTTCCGGAGTCAGTGCGGTTCCGCTGGTGGCAACGGTATTGCAGACACCGAACTTGTGCATGGACATGGCATCGAACTGGCCTTCGACTATATACGCACAATCATATCTTGCAATGGCAGTACGTGCCTGGTACAGACCGAAAAGGTGAGTACCTTTCTTAAACAACGGCGTGTCCCCGGTATTGACGTACTTGCCGGTGTTTTCCTGCGGAGTCAGCCAGCGTCCGGTATATCCGTTTATGTTGCCCTTGATGTCAAAATAGGGAAACATGATGCGGTCCTTGAAAGTGTCAAAGGTGAAGTTCTTCTCGCTTCTCTTCAGGATGTCTGTTTCAAGCAGCTTCTGTTCGGAAAATCCGGCTGCAAGCATCTCCTTTTTAGCCAGGTTGCCTGCCGGGGCATATCCAATTCTAAAATCTTTCAGAACCTTGTCATCCAGGCTGAACCCTCTGTCATGCAGATAAAGTTGCGCCTCCGGAAGATGCTTCTCGAAAAAGGATGCGGCGCCTTTCATCGCTATACGCTGCGCTTCACGTTCCTTTACCCTGACCATTTCCTCATCGGACATCACCCGTTCAGGGAGAGGGATTCCCGCACGGCCAGCCAGCCAGGTGACAGCCTCGTTGAATGACATGTTCTCATGATCCTGGACAAACTGGATTACATCCCCTCCTTTGCCGCAGACGAAACACTTGTATGTCTGTCTTGACGGACTGACAGTCATCGACGGATGCCGATCCGGATGGAACGGGCAGATCCCTATATAATTGATACCTCTCTTGTGAAGGGATACAAACTGGCCGATTACGTCCGTAATCTCGTTGGCATCCTTTATTCTCTGCTTTAATTCGTCATCAATCATTGTTCTTCAAATATGCAAAGTTGACGCGCTGCGAATGCCTCCTCCAGTGTTATGCCGAAATACTTCGACAACGCGATATATTCTTCTTGGTTTATATTTTTTCGGCCATAGAAAATATCCCACCATCGCATCTGGTTGATGCCTACCTCCTGGTAGAAGGCACGGTTGGGCATGAAATTTTCCGGATGCCGGAATTTCAGTCGGAGAATCTCCTGCACCAGATTCCGCTTGACTGTCTGTCCCACTACAATATGCTTCCGGTGCATATATAACTGTACAGCCAATGCGGATCTTCCCAAATGCTCCGCCATTTGTTCCAATGTCTTCTTATTGACATTTTCCCGTACGTATCTGTCCTCGTCGGGTTGCCATCTTCCATTGTTCATAGCTTTCTTTCCTCCATATTTGTGTATAGTCTTCATTGAATTCGTATTCAGGATGCCCGGTGATATAGCAGCAACAGAATTTGATAAATAGTTCCTGCTGCTCCGGTATGACCGAGCCCCCGATATCATAGTAATGCATGACCTTGAGCTTGTCGAGGGCACTATATACTCTCGTCTCAAACTCAAGAAAAGCGTCGACGCCAAGCTTCTCCAAAAAACGGTCTATCCAATCAAGATTTTCCATTCTATATTGCAATAGGCTTTCCATATCATCAAGGACGTTATCCGCTCTTACAGTTCCCGCGTTTCCTTCAGGCTCCCAATGAACAAGTTCATCAGTCTCGCATATAGTCCGGACGCTTCCTTCAGATTATCCGGATTCTTGCCGGTAAGCTGCACTTTCATATTGTCCTTGGAGTAGTCATGGCATATAAACAAATGCAGCTCCCGGTTCCGATCATCAACTACCGAGACCTTCACTTCCTCCACCACGCTGCCAAGTTCTGAGGCATCCAACCACAAGTCCTGCTTGTTACCTACCTTCAGATGGCAGTACCGATGTACTTTGCCACCTTTACGAATCAACTCCACTTCGATAATAGTCGCTATTTGATTGGTGCGCAGAATGCGCACCTTCTGACCTTTTTTCATTGATATTTCTTTTTTATTCATTACTGTTTTGTTATTCGTCAATAGCCTCTCTCAACCTTCTCGTCAATGAGCTTTCAGTAGTTATTTTTATCCCATCCAACCCAGTAGAATTGCTAAGGGTATTATAACATTCTCTAAGTAATCCTTTGGAATACAGCTTCCCACACGCATAGCCCTCTGCTCTTACAAGCTCCAGTAGTTTATCCAAGTCTTCCATTTCCCAATCCTCGTTATCAAGGATTTTTTCATATAGTTTTTCTACTTCATCCATAATTTAGTTCATATTTTTATTGTTATTCGTCAAATGACTACCATCACATTCCTTTTTATAACAAATATAGTATCCGTTATATAGTATGTGATTGCTTTCCTTTCAGCATCTCTCAGCAAGTCTTTTTTTAAGATTTGATAATAAGAGTTTGTGTACTCTACGTAAACCATGACCTCTCGTACCCTTTTTAAATCATCTAAAAAAGACTGCGGATTATGCTTCTTTATCAACTTTGTTCTCATCTTCTTCTCCGACGACATGTTGTCCAGGACGGATATTGTAACAGTAACAGTTTTCTTGATATACGTCAAGGGTCTCCCAAGGATATGTCGGGAAATCTGTCATTTTCATATCTCTCATATTACCGCATATTAGATAGACAACCAATTGCAAATCCTATTATCCCAATATTTATCATCAAGACGATAATATCAAAGAGAAAGAGAATTCGGTAAGAGCCGGATGCTTTCCGCATTGCCCAGACACATAGTATCAAGACTGCTGCCATCACAATTAGCAATATCCATAAAACAATAACCATATTGCTCATCATCATATCCTATTTTAGAAAATTCATCTATCTTATTCGCTAAAGCATAATAGCCCAGCACCTTTTCATAGGATATGATACAGACAATGCTGTCGCTGTCATGCTCTACAAGGATAGTCCATTGTCCGTCCTTACCGTCATCAAATACATCAAGTCGAACCGGACGGCTACGCGGGTATTTCTCATTCATAATCTTAATCTGGTGCTCGATGTCGCATTTTAGTGCATCCAGGGAACATTCGTCAGCAATCAGATGTCGGTCGAACTGTTGCACGTATATCTGTAATGCCCTGCCTTTTTTGTTGACATTGGCGTATGTCTTGATGTTGTCTATAAAGTAGCTCATAGTCATTCTAAATTTTATGATTTTACCAAGTATTGCTCCATAAGTTCGGGGATATCTTCTATCATCTTCAGCATGCACTCATGTGGTGCATCAAGCAAGGAAATGGTAAGGCTACAGAGGTCCTGGTCTATCTGCCGCACTTCATCTACCTGCAGATAATCCAGCGCATCAATGGCATCAACGAAAGGAAGATGGCTTTTGAGCGCAAATCCGCAATTACATATCACTCTGCCCGAAGCCGTCGGGCGTGGAATCCACATCCGGAACTTTCCGTCAGGAGTGGAAATGGAGGAAAAACCTTTGTTGCTATTCATGTATTCTGTTTATTAAGTTAGTAAATCATCGTCTCATATAGGGGAATCGAACCCCAGTCGCGGCAAATCTTAAGTATACCGCTACCATTTGAATGCAGTATGAGGGGCCGGACTATCTTCGCAGACCGCCACAGCCATAGAATACACATTAAACACAGATGGCACACCTCACGGTGGGCTTATTTCATTTGATTCCGATGCCAGTAGGAAATCATCTCACCCACATTGCGAACCTTGATTTTTGCCTTGATATTCTCCCGATGGCGGTTAACCGTACAAGGCGAGATATGTAGCTCTGCCGCAATTTCATCAGTTTGGCAGTTGGAGGCAATGAGCCGGAATACATCCATCTCGCGATCGGTCAGTGCTGTATCAAGCTCCGGTCTGCATATCACCCCTTCATGTTCACATTCACCCCGTAACGGGCATTTGACCTCCTCGAATACAAACTGTCCATCCTTGTTAATGTCAAGATTGTACTGGTCATACTCTCCGAAATTGCATCGGATGAAACGATGAACTACCCGGAATTCATAATGCCAACGATTCATCGTGCTGGCTGAATAGAGCTGCATCAGCCGGGCATGTGCTTTCGGATATCTGTCCCTGATGACAGCAAGCATGTGTTCGATAGTCGGGCGGTCAGCCTCCTTGAGAACAACAGCCGGCTGCCCGAACTCTTTCATCATCACATCACCTTCAGGGGTGTTGTAAAATTCAATATTGGAGATAAATGCTACCATATAATTTGAGTTGCTACACGTCCTTTTCTAATTTCATACCCAACACCTAACAAAGCTCTTTCATATTCAGGTTTTAAATGTCTGCTACTTATGAGGTATCTTGTTTTTCCGCTGCGTACCGCCGCCTCTACTCCAGACATTATACGTTTGAACTCTTTGGGTATCGTTTCCATCATCTTCTCATGTGCAGAAATCATTTGCTTGGATTTTTAATTTTGTTGAATTATGAAAATGTTCTCATATAGTTCTCTTTCCAAAGGTTTGAAGGAGTCTTTTCTTAATTTGTCATAGAATGTAATCAATGACATACCGCTTCTTTTTAGGAACTCGTTACGGAGCTTCAGTCTTGTGGCTTTTTCCATTTGGTCGTAATGGTTCTTAGGTACCATTTTTGATGTTTTTTCGTTCATAATCTTAAATATTACAATTCTTATTCTGAAATTTATAATGCAAATATAGAAATGAATTTTCAATATATGAAATTTATAATTGAATATTTTGAAATTTTGTTTCAAAATAAGTTATAACATATTGATAATCAATAGATATATTTGAGATATGAAAAAGAAAAGTGAATTTCCAATACACCCAGTCATAGATAAGATACGTAAAATCATATCAGATAGAGGTTTAACACAAGGTGCTGCTGCTGAATATGCAGGTACGTCTGCTTCTCAATTCAGTAAAATATTAAGCGGTGAGGTGCAGTTGAGTTTATGGCAACTTTCAAAATTTGCAAGTGCCTTGAATATGGATATAGTAGATGTTTTCACTTATCCACAGAAGTACACCTCTGACGGAAAGACATCCGAAGATGTAGAAGCAATTCTTCAGATAAAATTAAAAAAAGATCGGAAAGACCAAGTGCTTAAATTGGTTTTTGGTGATAACAACTTAGAAATACTAAATAAGTAATGAGAACAATAGAAATATTTTCTGTTTACAAAATTGATAGTTTCATAAAGAAATGGCGTAAGGCATTCCCAACTTTATCTATTCAGAAGGTGGATGAACCAACCTCTAATTGTTATGTACTATTTAAATATGATACTAATAAAACTATGAGATTTCCTTTTGAAGCTATACATGGAGCACATAAAGGGTTCATAGAAGGTTGGATAAAGGAATGCAATCCCCAGAAAATACTTCAGCCAGAAGAGCTTGAACATGAATTGCGAAAAATAGAAAAAGAAAATAATGATGATATACACTAATAGACAATAATAGAAGAATATACAGTTATACAGTTTTATACGCAACGGATTGTCAGCATCTTATTGTCAGTAGTGAAATTCCCGCTACCCCGACAGAAATTAAATAAGCTACTGATTTTTTCAGTAGCTTATTTTTGTATATACCCTCTTTTCCATTTATCCAAATAGCAACGTAAAGCAACTCCCTTTTCCCACAGCAGACTGCACCGTAATATTGCCGCCATGCCGATTCATCACTTGTTTACATAAACTGAGCCCGATGCCTGAGCCGGAAGGCTTGGTGGTGAAGAACGGTACAAAAATCTTATCCTGCACTTCCGGTAAGATACCTTCGCCATTGTCGCTGACAGTAATAAGGCATTGCCACGAGAGGGCGGGTAGCATCTTCACTTCTATCAGGGGATGTTCCTTCCTGCTACATGCTTCTTTGGCGTTTTTAATCAGATTAATCAGTACTTGTTCTATCTGTGTCCGGTCTATTTGGAGTATGCGGTCGGTCTCCGGAAGCTCTATCCGGATATACTCTTCCGAAAACAGCTTCTGCAAATCCTGCAGCAATTCGTGGACAGCAACCGGACGACGAACGGGGGCGGGAAGTCTTGTCAGCTTCCGGTAATTCTCCACAAACTCCAGCAAACCCTTGCTACGACGGTGGATAGTCTGCATTCCCTGCCGCATGACGGGGTAGTTCTTTTCCGACACTTCCCGTTCGCTCAAGGTCTCGGAGAGGGAGATGATAGGAGTAATCGAATTCATTATTTCGTGCGTCAGCACACGTATCAGCTTTTGCCACGCTTCCATCTCATTGCGTTCCAGCACGCGGGTACGGAAATTCCTCATCGCTTCTGAAAGCTCATCCACCATATCCTCCATAGACCGGTTCTTGTAGGGAGAACGGAACGACAGCATCATGTCGTCATAGCGCAGGCTCTCTGCCAGATGGCGCATCATACGCACTTGCATCATCTGCAGGCGGTACAGATGAACGGCAATCGCCAGCAATATCAAAAAAGCCATCAGCGTACTGAACCACAGTCCGGCATCCACCAGCAGATAAACGCCGACCGAAAGGAAGGCTATGCCGATGATGTGCAGTGCCACAATCAATGAATATCGTTTCATAAGCCCAGTTTTTCAAGTTTCCGGTACAAGGCGAAGCGGGTAATGCCCAAGTATTCGGCGGCACGGGTCACATTTCCTTCACTGAGCCGCATGGCACGTTCCACAGCCTGCCGTTCCAATTGCTCCAAGTTGAGGACTTCTTCTTCCTTCTTCTGACGGGAAACAGAAGCTTGGAACATGAAGTTTTCCGGACGAAGCAAAGAGCCGCCTCCCAGTATCACGGCACGTTCCATGGTATGCTGCAACTCACGTACATTACCCGGCCAGGCATATTTCAGCAACTTGTTTTTCGCCTCGCGGGTCAGCCCGCGCATCTCTTTCTGATATTTGCGGGCATACCGTTGCAGGAAATACTCTGCCAGCAAGAGGATGTCGTTTCCGCGTTCCCGCAGAGGGGGGATATGGAGTTCGATGGTGTTGATGCGATACAGCAGGTCTTGGCGGAAGTCTCCTTCGTCCACCAGTCGACGGATGTCTGCATTGGTGGCGCAGATGAGCCGCACATCAATGGGCGTAGCCTGCGTACTTCCCAAACGACTGATACAACGCTTTTCGATGGCAGTCAGCAGTTTGGCCTGCATGGGCAGGGAAAGGTTACCTATTTCATCCAGAAAAAGCGTACCGCCGGTTGCCACTTCCATACGTCCGGCTTTCGCCTTCCGTGCATCGGTGAATGCGCCTTTCTCGTAGCCGAACAACTCGCTTTCGAACAACTGTTCGGGAATACTGCCGAGGTCTATCGTAACAAACGGCTTTCCATAGCGGGGAGAATTGCGGTAAAGCAGGCGGGCAATCACATCCTTTCCGGTTCCATTCTCACCCAATATAAGTATGTTGGCATCCGTATCGCGCAACTTCTCCACAGTAGAGAAGACTTGCTGCATGACAGGAGAATCACCGATAATAATCTCTTCGGAGCCTCCTGCTGTGACATTGCTCAGAACTTCCACCTGCTCTTTCAGCAGATTTATCTCGGTCCGCGAACGACGCAGCTTCATGCCCGAAGAAAGGGTGGCCAGCAACTTCTCCTTCTCCCACGGCTTGGGAATGAAATCCGTAGCCCCCGCTTTGATGGCACGCACCGCCTTGTCCGTATCCGCGTAGGCAGTCATGAAGATGACCACTGCTTGCGGGTCGATACTCAGAATCTGCTTCAAGCTGTCGAAACCTTCCTGACCACTGATGGCATCACGGCTGAAATTCATATCCAGCAGAATAATGTCCGGACGGAAAGTGGTCATAAAATGCTCGATGCGGTCGGGAGTCACTGCCACTTTTATCTTCTCGGCGTAGGGTTCGAGAAGAAGGTTCAGTGCAAAAAGGACATCCTCGTTATCATCTACAATCAATATTTTACCAAACTGCTCCATATCTGTTTTCTTTTCGTGCAGGCAAGGCCTACACAATCCCACATCTCTTGTATGGGCAAAGATAAGTATAATATCCATGTGTTGTGCGTGCATTATCGCACTATTTTTGTGCGCAACTGCACACGTTTGGAAAGCTTCGAACCACAACAAACACTTATAATACAATAACTTATACTTATGGCATAGAATTTGAACTTTATAGAGTAAAGAAAACAACTATGCACCGGAATATATTTTTATTGCTTATTACATTCAGTCTGATGTCGAGTGCCGTTGCCCAAGAGCACACGCTGGAGCTGACTTTGGAAGAAACCATCGAGCAGGCCCGCCAGCAGTCGCCCGACGCCCAAAATGCCCGCCATAGCTTCCGTTCCGCTTATTGGAACTACAAATACTACTGTGCCAACTACCTGCCGACGCTCAAGCTTACTTCCAATCCCTATCTGGACCGTGCCATCAACAAAGTGACCCAAAGCGATGGCAACGTCAAGTTCATAGAGCAGAACCTGCTGAGCACTGACCTGACACTGAGTCTGACACAAAACGTGCCGTGGACCGGAGGAACCTTTTTCATTGAAACGGCTGCGCAGCGTCTCGACCTTTTCAGCAGTGACACCTATTCCTGGCAGACTTCACCCGTCAACATCGGATACAGCCAGTCCTTGTTTGGCTACAACAGCCTGAAGTGGGATCGGCGCATCGAACCTATCCGTTATCGCGAAGCCAAGAAAACCTACGTAGAAACCCTTGAACTTGTTGCCGCCAATGCCACAGAGAAGTTCTTCAACCTGGCCAAAGCACAAAGCAACTACGAAATAGCCAACGCCAACTACGCCAATGCAGACACCTTATATATATATGCGCAAGGACGATATAACATCGGCACCATCAGCGAAAACGAAATGTTGCAACTCGAACTCAACAAACTGACCGAAGAAACCAACTGCATGAATGCCCGCATCGAAGTGGAAAACTGCATGCAGGAACTCCGTTCCTACCTCGGCATCCAAGAAGACCTCCTTATAAAGGTGAGAATAGACAACCGCGTGCCCGACCTGCACATCGACCTGGATGCCGCACTGATGCTTGCCAACGAAAACAGTCCGGAGATACAGAACATGCTGCGCCGCAAGGTGGAAAGCGAGAGTGCCGTGTCTCGCGCCAAGGCCAATGCCGGACTGAAAGCAGACATCTACCTGCGCTTCGGCTTGACGCAAACTGCCGACAAGCTGAAAGATGCCTACCGGAATCCACTGGACCAGCAGTACGTCAGCCTGGGCATTACCCTCCCAATCCTGGACTGGGGGCGCGGAAGGGGACAAGTACGCGTGGCCCGTTCCAACCGAGACCTTGTCTACACGCAGGTAGAGCAAGACAAGACGGATTTCGACTTGAACGTACGGAAACTCGTGAAGCAATTCAACCTGCAGGCACAACGGGTAAACATAGCCGCCCGCACGGACCATACAGCCCAACGACGCGCCGAAGTAGCCCGAAAACTCTATCTGCTCGGAAAGTCCTCGGTACTCGACCTCAATGCATCCATCACGGAAAAAGATACGGCCCGGAGAAGCTATATAACGGCTTTGTACAACTATTGGAGTCTGTACTATACACTGAGAAGCATCACGCTATATGACTTTGAAAAAGAGAGGCCACTGGCAGAAGACTTGGAAAGGGTTACTAATGAAGAATCTATACAATAATAGAATCGTGGAATAGTTTTAGTAAAAGCTGGCCGGAGATTTACTAAAACTCCGGTGACGATTTACTAAATCTCCGGTGAAGTTTTAGTAAAACTCGGAACCCTTATTCAGAAGTACTTCTGAAGGGAGTATCTGAAAAGTAAAAAAAGAGTATATAAAATATTGCATTATGGATATAAAACTTGAAAAGAAACCCTGGTACATCCGTTACCGCTACTATCTGGCGGGAGGCGTTGCCTTCCTTACCTTCCTGATTTATGTAGTCACCCTTTCGCTGGGTCCCAGCAAACTGCGCATCGAGCAAGACAACATACAGATAGCCGAAGTCAAGAACGGCAAATTTATGGAATATGTAGATGTGGAGGGAGTGATTCAGCCCATCCTTACCATCAAGGTCAATGCACGTGAAGCCGGAAGCGTGGAACGCATCATAGGAGAGGAGGGGAGCCTGCTCCGGCAAGGAGACACCATCCTCGTCATGGAAAACCCCGACCTGCTGCGCAGTATCGAAGACCAGCGCGACGACTGGGAAAAGCAGCTTATCACCTACCGCGAAAAAGAGATTGAAATGGAGCAGAAAAGCCTGAACCTGCAACAACAAGCCCTGCAGACCGATTATGACCTCAACCGCCTGCGCAAGAGTTTTGCCCTTGACAAGGAGGAGTACCGCATGGGCATCAAGAGCAAGGCGCAGCTCGAAGTTTCCGAGGACGAATACAACTATAAAGTGAAAAATGCCCATCTTCAAAGGGAAAGCCTCCGTCATGACTCTGCCGTCACCGTCATCCGCAAAGACCTCATCAGGAACGACCGTGAACGGGAACGGAAGAAGTATGAACGCGCCTGCGAACGGCTCGGCAACCTGGTGGTGAAAGCTCCCGTCGCCGGCCAGCTCAGTTTTGTCAAGGTGACTCCGGGACAGCAGGTCGCTTCCGGTGAAAGCATTGCGGAAATCAAGGTGCTGGACCAATATAAAGTGCATACTTCCCTGAGCGAATACTACATCGACCGCATTATCACCGGATTGCCTGCCACCATCAATTATCAGGGAAGAAAATACCCGTTGCGCATCACGAAAGTGGTTCCCGAAGTCAAAGACCGCACGTTCGACGTAGACCTCGTCTTCACCGGTGACATGCCCGACAACGTACGTGTAGGCAAAAGCTTCCGGGTACAGATAGAACTCGGCCAGCCGGAGGAGGCGCTCGTCATTCCGCGCGGCAACTTCTACCAGAGTACCGGAGGACAATGGATTTACAAACTGAACGCCGCAAAGACAAAAGCCGTGCGCGTGCCGCTTGGCATCGGTCGCCAAAATCCGCAACAATACGAGATTACGGAAGGTTTGCAGCCCGGAGATTGGGTAATTACAACGGGATATGATACCTTTGGCGAGGCGGAAGAATTGATAATGAAATAAAACGACGCACTATGAGACAAATAATCTTAGCCGTCATTTCTTTGTTCGGCATCTTCTCCATATCTTCTTCCACCATCCGGCAAAGAAGGAAGGAGATAGCAGTACGCAAGATTATGGGAGCTAATGTCAATAAAATAATCGGCATGTTCTTCCGCGAATATTTATGGATGGCCTACATCGCAGCGATTGTGGCCTTTCCTTGCACATACGCGGTGATGCATCATTGGCTGGAACAATATGCCTACCACATATCTATTGGCATGGATTTATTCATTGTTTGGTTGGGAATTGTTATAATCATGGTGCTCTTCACGATATTGCAGCAAGTCGTTCAGGCAGCACGGCAGAATCCGGCGGAAGTAATCAAAAGCGAATAATACAATAATAAATACTATTATGATAAGACATTATATTAAAACAGCATTCAGAAACCTATTAAAGTACAAGGCACAGAATATCATCTCTATCATCGGACTGTCGGTAGGCATACTTTGTTTTAGTATCTGCCTATATTGCAGCCGCTATATAAATTCTACCAACAAGTGCTTTACCCACTGGGAACGCATTGCAGACATAAACCTATACACTCCAGCAGAAGAACCTTATTTCGGAACTCCCGCTACGTTGTTTGAGAGTCTGCGCCAATTGCAATTCCAAGAAGTAGAAGCATTTACTTTTGTTGCCTATCCCCACCCACGTAGCTACAATGTGGAAACTATCGACAAGAAAGAACTGCCTTACGAAGATTTATATGCTATGGAAGTAGATACAACCTACCATAGCGTGTTCACCCCGGAAGTATTACAAGGTTCATGGACTGTAGCATCGCAAACTCCCAATGCCGTGATACTGACCCGCTCTCTGGCACACAAAATATTTGGTCTCGGAGAGAATCCGATAGGAAAGCGAATGACCTTAGCACAACGGCTTTTCTCTTCACCTGATACCACACCACGAACAGGAGGTACCATCTATACCATACAAGCGATAATAGAAGATATTCCATTGAATACCAGCCTTAGCTTTCTCCAAAAGATTGATATGTTAATCTTGAACGACAGCGAAGGACTTATACAATTCGACGGACGAGACAGTATGACCGGTGGACTTACTTTTGCTCTTCTTCGTCCGGGCAAAACATCCGCGCAACTTGAAGCAAGTTTCCGTGCAATGGACTTGAAGCACACAATATTCAATGAGAAAAATACCGTATCAGCCTCGAATTTCGGAAAACTTTTTCGGGAGAAATCCGTTGCCCCTTACTTTGCCGGAATCACATTCATTGTCGGCCTTTTGATTCTACTGACTGGTCTACTCAACTTTTTTCATTTTTTGACGGGGAGTTATCTGAACCGTTCGCACGAGTTCGGCATTCGTAAAGTGAATGGAAGTAATGGCAACCAACTATTTTGGTTACTTTTTACCCAAGCCATTATCATTTCGTTCATAACCTTCTTATTGACTTTCTGTCTGATAGAAATATTTAACCCCTACCTTTCATTCTCTTTATTTGATTTCACATTAGTCATTGAACGGGACCTATTATTGATACAGACAACAGAATATATGGCAGGCATTATTTTACTATGCTTATTACTCTGCTTGTTTACCGTATGGAGGATGAAGCATGCCTCCATCCAGTCAAGTATTTACAAAAACAAATCCAAACGCCACAAACAGAAGATACGAAATTGTCTTTTGGGTATCCAGTTTTTCATCTGTTGGTTATTCATAGTCTTTACAGTCGCTTTATATTTGCAGGCTGACAAGACCGGTTCCACACTGTTCAACACACTGACAGAAAAAGAAAAGTCCGAAATCATCAGTATTCCTATGGATTACCGTTTTCTAAAAAATGACGAAAAGCTTGCTCTCATAGAGCGCATCAGTCAACATCCGGATATAAAAGATAAAATACTGACAGAAATTAATTATCTGAAAGGTATTTCGGGAACAAGCATGCAGACAGAAAAAGATAACCGGGAAAGTAGCCTTGAAGTCAATATAATGAATGTTCCTAATAACTTTTTCGAATTTATGAATATCCCTATTCTCTCCGGGCATGCCCTGAAGACAAATAGTGACATGGTAGCAGACCGTAAATTGGCAAAACGTATGAAGAAGGATTTACTGGGAACCACCTTGTACAATTATCAAGACAGCTACACGGTATGCGGCATTTGCTCCGATTTTGTAGCCGACACTTACAATCAGAGCCAGGGCTTCGTCTTTCTGCCTTGTGATTTCAAATATTATGTAGGTCATTGCTATTTGAAGTGTGTACCCGGAAAAGCAGAAGAAGTAAAGACTTACGTTAAGAAAATGCTGGAAGAGAATCTTCCACCGAGTATACAATTACACATTTCGACCTTACTGGAAGACATTCACCAAGCACAAGCCATCGAGAACAACATGAAAGGGATAATCTTATTCTTCTCATTTGTCAGCCTTATAATCACTTTATTAGGTGTTTATTCGGCAATCACACTGGATACGGAACGCAGACAAAAGGAAGTGGCAATCCGTAAAGTAAATGGTGCGGGATTGAAACAGATTATCATATTGTTTGCCCGTACGTATATTTATCAGCTTGTACTCTCAGCAGCGCTAGCATTTCCTTTATGTTATGCCATACTGCAGTTATGGAAAAACATGTATATCGTATTCTTTAATGACGGCCCGCTATTTTGGATTTCAATCTTCATAATCGTAGCTGTCATTACTACTCTGACTATTATTTTCCGCATTCTGAAAATAGCAAGGACAAATCCGGCAGAAGTCATTAAAAACGAATAAGAAATGAAATATTTATAAACCATAAAAACCAAGCATTATGATTAAGACAGTAAATCTACAAAAGATTTTCAAGACCGAGGAAGTACAGACTCTGGCTTTGAACGACGTAAACATGGAAGTGAAAGAAGGGGAGTTTGTCGCTATCATGGGACCTTCGGGCTGCGGAAAATCCACCTTACTAAATATCCTCGGTCTGTTGGACAATCCTACATCCGGAGAATATTATTTGAATGGGACGGAAGTATCCAAATATACAGAAGCCCAACGTACCAACTTGCGCAAAGGAGTCATCGGCTTTGTATTCCAAAGCTTCAACCTGATTGATGAGCTGAATGTATACGAGAACATCGAACTGCCGCTACTCTACATGGGCATTCCTGCCGCCGAACGCAAGCGCCGGGTAGAAACCGCCATGGAACGTATGGCAATCATGCACCGCAGTAAGCATTTTCCGCAACAGTTGTCCGGCGGACAACAACAGCGTGTCGCTATCGCACGTGCAGTTGTATCAAATCCTAAGCTGATACTTGCCGATGAGCCTACCGGTAACCTCGATTCAAAGAATGGAAAAGAAGTGATGGAACTGCTGAGTGAGCTGAATAAAGAAGGTACCACAATTGTTATGGTGACACACTCACAGCATGATGCCGGTTTTGCCGGACGCATCATCAATCTGTTTGACGGACAAGTGGTGACAGAAGCCAATTTGTGATAACCCCTGTTTCATTTATGAGTTGACAATGTACGATTGATGCCACTTTTGAATTTACTAAGTGCCTGTCAGCAAGCGGGCGTTTGGCAATACAAATTTCAGTCGTACATCGTCAACCTATAGATTTCCCGAACCTTTTATATACATGATATGAATTCTTACCTTTCCTTAAAATTAGTCATGAGAAGCTGGAAACGCAATAAACTGTTTGTTGCCATTTCCCTTGTCAGTCTGGTCGTCGGTATTGCCTGCACCACTTTGTTGATGGCATTTGTAATACACGAATATAACGTTGAGAACAATAATCCCAACAAAAATCGTATTCTGCGTTTAGTCCAGACTCTACCTTTTGCCCAACAGGCAGTGGAAGGTACATTCATATACGGTGGAACTGTTCCTCAAATAGTATCTCAGTTTCCGGAAATAGAGTCTTACTTACGTACGCAAACATTCAAGAATGTAAGGGTAAAGATTGAAGGACAAGAATTTCAAAGCTGGAGCTTGGTAGCAGCAGATTCAACATTAACGGCTTTTTTCCCTTTCCATAATATAGTAGGGGATGTTCAAGACGCATTACTGAAACCAGGAGACATAGCTGTAAGTGAACTGTTTGCCAAGAAATGTTTCGGTACAACAGATTGTATAGGAAAAAATGTAGATATACTATTGAGCGAAATAGGTATCAGACGCATCGTTGCCGTATTCAGCCAACCGGAGCAAAGCATGATGCAGACAGACATACTCCTACCATTGGAAGCTACCGAAAGCTCTGATTGTATGCTATTGCTGAAAGAAGGTACGGATATAAAGAAATTCCGCCAACGTTTCGGAGAAACAGAACTGCCCACTTTGTTGGGAAACGGACATCTTCGTACCCAAACATTGCAAGAATCTTATTTCGACGCTACGGTAAAAGACAGTAATCAAGTTATCAAACATCAGCAGAGCACCTTATTGGGTGTAGGGCTGTTGTCCGCATTACTGATTCTATTCATCGGTTGTTTCAACTTTATAAATCTGAGTTTCTCCCGTTTGTTGCGTCAAGTGCACATGCTTCACATTGAATCCATAATGGGAGCCACAAGATCACAAATGCGCCAACAACTGTTCTTGGATACTTTTCTGATGGTTCTTGTCGCTTTCCTTTTATCTTTATTGTTGATGAATGACTTATTGCCTGCATTTAATCATATGGTTTCTGCCAAACTGACAATGGAATATTTGTTCTCATGGCAAGTGTTCCCTCTTATCTTGTTGTTTATCATAATATTGTCTGTCATACCGGCAAGTTATATGAGTCATAGGTTGCATTCCATATCCGAAACTAATTACCGTCATTTCTTTACCGGACGCAAAAAACGTTTCATTGTGGCCTTATTGGTAACCATACAATTCATCATCTCCATTGGCTTGATGAGTACATTCATGATTATCCGTTCACAGATGTATCTGATTAAGCAGGAAGAAAAGCACTATGAGAATATTATTAATGTATATACAGATGCCAATGCACAACCGACGCTAAAGACCCGGATAGATGAGGTGAAGAATATAGAAGGGGTAGAAGCGGTAATAACCTCCAATACCGGAATATATCCGATGAGTTTAGGAATCCCGGGCAAGGATGATTCCGGTGACAATCTGCTCATGTTGGAATTATACGAGGATTGTCCGGAATTCCTAACAATGCATCATATTGAACTGCAAGACTCCCTGCAAATATTCCATCTAATGTCCCGTACTCCACAACCTGCACTAATCAATGAAACATTCGTGGATTTATTGGTGCCCGAAGGAGAAAATCCTATCGGACAGCCCATTTCCAAGTATGTACACGAAAGAGAAGAACTTACAAAAGGTACAATTATCGGTATAGTAAAGGATTTCAAAAAGTACTCCATGACAGACCAAGTGGCTCCCTTACGAATACTCCTTTATGATACTCCACAAGATAATTTCTCAACTCTAGTTATAAAGGTAAAAGCCGGATATAAAGATAAAGTCATTAATTGCCTAAGAGAATCATACGAAAAGAAAAATCCAGGCATTCCTTTGAAATATGATGATATGTATCAGAAATTTATGTCCTACAATCAGGACATAACACACTTCTCGCATATCTTATTCATGTACGCCTGTGTCAGTATATTCCTTACTCTTTTCGGATTATTTGGCATCACACATTATGCCGTCTCACAGCGTAAACGTGAAATAAGCATCCGTAAAATTCACGGTGCATCCGCCCGTCAGATTCTATGGCTTATCAATTATCCGTTCCTTAGCTATGTAGGCATCGCATTCGTCGTAGCCGTCCCTGTCATTTATCTCTTTATGACATATTGGCTACAGCAATTTGCATACCATGCCACTCCAAACGCCTTTCACTTTCTGCTACCCTTGCTTTTTACTATAGGCATCACCTGCTTTACGATATGCCTGAATGGATATCGGGTAGCTGTCACCTCATTTCATCCGCGCCGCAATAGCCAGTAATACCCCAAGCACCACACCCAATATCGCAGCAAACAGCACCCGCATTTCTCCTGGCAGGAGGAATGTAATGGTGTGTGCCGGATACCAGAAAAAGGGAATTGTTTTCTTGAAGACAAAATTCCATTGTGCATCCCAATTCAGATGCGTAATGATGCGGGTCATCGGGATAGGGGTGAGGAGGCTGCGAAGAGAGCCGCCCCAATCCAGAATATGTGTATCCGTAATCTTATGGAATGTCATGAATACCGGAGCAAATATAGTGTTCATGGCAACTGAAATAGCAAAAGCTATCCATAATTTATCAAAGCAAAACTCCCCGTTTATGATAGCAGCGGCATTTGCCATTCCCATATATTCCATAAATTGCGGTACACCTTTGGAGAAGATAATCATGGCCGCGTTGATTCCCATTCCCAACAGTCCCCACACTACGGCACGCGGCAGTACACCAAATCCTTTTCGGTTATAGACTCCGGCACTGATACGAAGCCCCAGCATCTCACCCAGTGTAGCAAGAATTCCGAATTTAACGAAACTCATTACCATTCCATGTGCAGCGTTGAAAGACTTATACCAATCGTAAACGGGTTCACTCACAAAGAATGGCAGGAATATTATCACCAGAACAAAAATAAAGAGGAAGTCTTGCTTTTTCATACAAAAGTCATGTTTTTCATAAATAATGTGGCAAACATACTAAAATTATTCTGATTTAAAAGCAAATAAGCAAATAAAAGGTGTTTTGCCAAACAGAACAAAGTGTTTCCCTTAACCGAACAGTCTGTTTCATTAAAGGGAACACTTTGTTTCCCTTAAAAGAACATTTCGTTTCATCATATAAAAACACTTTGTTTTCTGTAGCTAAAACAAAGTGTTCAGCACTGTGAACTAACGAATTATCCCTATCAGCTTCCCCAGAAGCCTATATCATAGTCTCGGCACAAAAAAAGTGGGATTCAGAGAAACCTCTGATCCCACTTCATCATAGTAAGCAACGGATAGTTATTTCTTATCTTTCATATATTCATCCGCTTTCTCCTTGGCACGTGCCACGCGCTTGGCTGTATCCGGATGAGAAGAGAACATCTTCTGGAACTTAGATTCCTTCGGTGCTTCCGCTGAAAGTTCAAGCAATTTGTTCAAAGCATTGTACATGGCATACGGATCGAGATTATTCTTGATGCAGAATTCAAAGCCATAATCATCCGCTTCTGTCTCCTGCTTCTGGGAGTATTGAGCACCTGCCAATGCCTCGGCCATGGCACCCAGTTCAGAATCACTCAATTTGGATACTGTAGAACTTGCCGCACCGGCAGCATTCTTCACAGCCGAACGGAGGTAAGCATTCTTCATCGCATCTTTGGAATCCGTATGGATGACGTGACCTATCTCATGACCGACAACTGCCATCACTTCATCATCCGTCATGATGTCCATCAGTCCGGCGCAGATGCGTACACTGCCATCACCACACGCAAAGGCATTCACATCTATTACCTCGTAAACACCGAAGTTCACCTTCAAGCCGTCCACTTCCTTGATATTTCCAGTCAGCTTCTCCAGACGCTTGCCGTAATCCGTATCGGGCTTTGTCAGCGGATTGTGTGTATCCATCCATTCCATATATTCCTTGCTCATCGCTGCAATGTCAGCATCGGACAATGAAATGGCCTTGACGGCATCTGTACCGGCTTGGACAACTTTGGTCACATTGATTTTCTTTCCACCAATTTTGAACTGCGCATAGGCAGTGGTGGTACAACTCATTCCGCATACTACAGCAGCAATGATGAAGAAGTTCTTTTTCATATACTTTACGATTTAATCTTAGCCCTATTCCGTTTCGTATTAAACAAAAAGCCGCCTAATCATTATTAAACGGCTTTCCTAATATCTGTTTGAATCAGTTTACTTGATAATATCCAGTGCCTTGAAGCATTTGGTCAACTTCTCTACAGCGTAATCCACTTGTTCTACGGTGTGGGTAGCCATCAACGCTACGCGCACCAGCGTATCTTGTGGGGCACACGCGGGCGGAATAACCGGGTTGATGAAGATACCTTCGTCAAAAGCCAGCTTCGTTACTATAAATGTCTTCTCTGTATCACGCACATAGAGAGGAATGATAGGAGATTCTGTCTCACCGATTTCGAAGCCTGCATCGCGGAACTTCTTCAAGGCATAGTTAGTGATGTCCCACAGACGTTGGATGCGTTCAGGTTCGGACTTGATGATGTGAAGCGCCTCGCGGGCTGCAGCCGTAGCAGCAGGCGTACTACTTGCCTGGAATATATAGGAACGGGCATTGTGGCGCAGCCAATTGATTACCGCCTTGTCTCCGGCCACAAAACCACCGATGGAAGCCAACGACTTGCTGAATGTACCCATAATCAGGTCTACATCTTCGGTAACACCGAAATGGTCGCACACACCACGGCCTTGTTTTCCGAATACACCCAAGCCGTGAGCTTCGTCCACGTAAATGCTGGCATTGTATTTCTTCTTCAGGCGGACAATTTCGGGCAGATTGGCCAAGTCACCTTCCATGGAAAATACTCCATCCACAACAATCAGCTTTACAGCATCCGGTTCGCATTTCTGGAGTTCTTTTTCCAAAGCCTCCATATCGTTATGCTTGTACTTCAACTGAGTGGCAAATGCAAGACGGCGGCCATCTACAATGGAAGCGTGGTCACGGTCATCACAAATAATATAATCCCCACGGCCTACAACGGCAGGAATAATACCTTCGTTTACAGTAAATCCGGTAGAAAAACAGAGTGCTTCATCTTTTCCTACGAATTCAGCCAATTCCTTCTCCAGTTCAACATGTATATCGAGTGTTCCGTTCAGAAAGCGGGAACCTGCACAACCGGTGCCATATTTTTCTGTGGCAGCTATCGAGGCATCAATGATACGCTTGTCATATGTCAGTCCCATATATGCATTAGAGCCGAACATCAGAACCTTTTTACCATCCATCATTACCTCTGTATCCTGATGGCTGTTAATTGTGCGGAAATAAGGATATACGCCTTTTGCCATAAACTGCTGCGGCAGGTCGTATTTCGCAAATTTGTCTTGTAGTAAACCCATGAAATATCTTTTATATAATGAATATTTAATTCTATTAAATACAAGTCTTAAAAAACAGGGGGCAAAGATAGCAAAATATGTCGGTATATGTTCTATTTACATTAAAAAAACTACTTATACTTATTTTAAAAAGAATTATGTGGTTAATTTTTCAGATATTTATATTACTTTTGCCAGTTGGAAAACCTGCATAGCAACAACCCTTGCATGAACGAAAACAAGAAGAAAATAGCATTCATCATAAACCCCATATCCGGCACTCAGAGTAAGGAGCAGATACTGAAGTGGCTCGATGAAAAACTGGATAAGGAAAGGTATGCACAAGAAGTGATTTATACCGAACGGGCAGGCCATGCCGTAGAGATAGCGGCACAGAAGGCACAAGAAGATGCACATGCCGTCATCGCCATAGGAGGAGACGGCACCATCAATGAGATAGCCCGCTCACTGGTACATACAAAAACCGCTTTGGGCATCATTCCCTGCGGTTCCGGCAACGGACTTGCCCGCCATCTGCAGATTCCGATGGAGCCGAAAAAGGCCATCGACATCATCAATGACGGACTGATAGACATCATTGACTACGGAAAAATCAACGATGTGCCTTTCTTCTGCACCTGCGGCGTGGGATTCGACGCATTTGTAAGCCTGCAATTCTCCAAGGCGGGAAGGAGAGGACCACTCACTTATCTGGAAAAGACTCTGCTCGAAAGCCTGAAGTACCGTCCGGAAACCTATGAACTGGAAATGGACGGCAGCACCCTGCGATACAAGGCGTTCCTGATAGCCTGCGGAAACGCATCGCAATATGGAAACAATGCGTATATTGCCCCACAAGCCACCTTGAACGACGGACTGCTGGACGTCACCATACTCGAGCCGTTCACTGTGCTCGATGTACCGTCGCTCTCTTTCCAGCTCTTCAACAAGACCATTGACCAGAACAGCCGGATTAAGACGTTCCGTTGCCAGACACTCCGTATTCACCGTTCTAAACCGGGGGTAGTCCACTTTGACGGCGACCCGATGATGATGGGAGAGAATGTAGATGTAAAGATTATGAAGAAAGGACTGCAGGTCATTGTTCCCCGGGATGCGGAAAAAGACACTTCGAATGTCTTGCAGCGGGCACAAGACTATATCAACGGACTGAAACAGATTAATGATGCTTTTGTGGAAGACATCGCCCATAAAAACAAGATGATACTGGATAAAGGCAAAAGGCAATTCAAGAAACTGACGAAAATGTGATGTTGTAAAAAGGCACTTATAAGGAGTTTCTGAAAATAACTTTCCCCTTTTGATGCGCCATATAATATGTTTTATGTATTTTTGCATGTTCAAAATAGTAAATAAGTAAATCGTCAAACAGTAAATAAAAAGATGTATAGATCACACACCTGCGGAGAACTCCGTATCTCCGATGTTAACAAGCAAGTGACGCTGGCAGGTTGGGTACAGCGCAGCCGTAAGATGGGAGGCATGACTTTCATTGACCTCCGCGACCGTTACGGAATTACCCAATTAGTGTTCAACGAAGAGGTGAATGCCGAACTTTGCGAGCGTGCCAACCGCTTGGGCCGTGAATTCGTAATCCAGGTTAAAGGTACCGTAAACGAACGTTTCAGTAAAAACCAGCATATCCCGACGGGAGACATTGAAATCATCGTATCGGAACTGGATGTTCTGAACTCATCGCTGACCCCTCCCTTCACCATCGAGGAAAATACGGACGGTGGCGACGATATCCGCATGAAGTACCGTTATCTAGACCTGCGCCGTGTCAATGTACGCAGCAATCTGGAACTTCGCCATAAAATGACAATTGAAGTACGCAAATACCTGGACAGCCAGGGATTCATCGAAGTGGAAACTCCGATTCTGGTAGGCTCCACACCCGAAGGTGCACGCGATTTCGTCGTTCCTTCACGCATGAACCCGGGACAATTCTATGCCTTACCTCAAAGCCCGCAGACACTGAAACAGTTGTTGATGGTTTCCGGTTTCGACCGTTACTTCCAGATAGCCAAATGCTTCCGTGACGAAGACCTGCGTGCCGACCGCCAGCCGGAATTCACACAGATTGACTGCGAAATGTCTTTTGTGGAGCAGGATGACGTCATCAACCTCTTCGAAGGCATGGCCAAATATCTGTTCAAGGAAATCCGTGGCGTAGAGATGAACGAGCCGTTCATGCGCATGCCATGGGCAGACGCCATGAAATATTACGGCAGCGACAAGCCCGACCTCCGTTTCGGCATGAAGTTCGTGGAACTGATGGACATCATGAAGGGACACGGATTCCCGGTATTCGACAATGCCGCCTACATCGGCGGTATCTGCGCAGAAGGCGCCGCACACTATACCCGCAAACAGCTGGATGCACTGACCGAATTCGTGAAAAGACCGCAAATCGGTGCCAAAGGTATGGTATACGCGCGCGTAGAGGCAGACGGCAACGTAAAATCAAGTGTCGACAAGTTCTATGCGCAGGAAGTATTGCAGGAGATGAAGGCTGCCTTCAACGCCAAGCCGGGTGACCTGATTCTGATTCTGAGCGGTGACGACGCCATGAAGACCCGCAAGCAACTGAACGAGTTGCGCCTTGAAATGGGTAACCAACTGGGATTGCGCGACAAGAACAAGTTCGTCTGTCTTTGGGTGGTTGACTTCCCGATGTTTGAGTGGAGCGATGAAGAAGGCCGCCTGATGGCTATGCACCACCCGTTCACCCATCCGAAAGACGAAGATATTCCTTTGCTGGATACAGACCCGGCAGCTGTCCGTGCAGATGCATACGACATGGTGTGCAACGGTATTGAAGTGGGTGGAGGTTCCATCCGTATCCACGATGCACAGTTGCAGGCCAAAATGTTCGAGATTCTCGGATTCACTCCCGAGAAGGCTCAGGAGCAGTTCGGCTTCCTGATGAATGCCTTCAAATACGGTGCACCTCCTCACGGTGGTCTGGCATACGGTCTGGACCGTTGGGTCAGCATCTTCGCAGGTCTCGACAGTATCCGCGACTGCATTGCATTCCCCAAGAACAACAGTGGACGCGATGTAATGCTGGATGCACCTTCGGCTATTGACCAGAAGCAGCTGGATGAACTGAATCTGATTGTTGAAGTGAAAGAGTAAAAGCAGGTACGGAGTAGGAGAGTGAAAGAGTCTGCACGCATTTTTCGTTTTGCGGTAATCGGCACGCTGAATGCCTTGATTATGGCTGTTACCGTTTGGGTAATGATGGACGAACTGGACATCAACTATATGCTCTCCAATGTAACCGCATATATACTTGCACAGATACACAACTTCATCTGGTGCAAGTACTGGATATTCCCTACAGAAAAAAAGAGCAACACTTGGCGACAAGTGCTGCTCTTTTCTATAGCTTTCGGAATGGCTTACGGAGCGCAATTCCTTTTCCTCATAGGGCTGGTGGAGGGACTGGACTGCAACGAATACCTTGCCCAGTTCCTGGGATTATTCATCTACGGAAGTGTCAATTTCCTAATGAACAAACGGGTGACATTCCGTTAGTTCTCCCCCAGAGATCCCCGTCGTTATCAGTCAAGAAATCGTTTTGTCAATCCGGCATAGGCATCAATTCTGCGGTCGCGCAGGAAAGGCCACCAACGGCGTACATTTTCCGAACGTTCCAAGTCCACCTCTACAACGATATTTTCCGGCCGTTCGTTTCCTGCTTGGGCCAGGAACTCGCCTTGCGGTCCGGCCACAAAACTATTTCCCCAAAACAAGATACCATTGGTCTGCATGGAAGGATCCGGCTCATGTCCCACGCGATTCACTGAAACCACCGGCAAGCCGTTGGCCACAGCATGTCCACGCTGGGAGATAATCCAAGCATTGAGCTGACGCGCCTTTTCATCATCCGTATCACTGCTTTCCCAACCGATAGCCGTAGGATATATCAGTATTTCAGCTCCCTTCAGTGCCATCAGACGCGCTGCTTCCGGATACCACTGGTCCCAGCATACCAAAACTCCCAATTTGCCCAAAGATGTCTGAATAGGTTCGAAGCCTATATCACCGGGAGTAAAATAGAATTTCTCATAATAGGCGGGGTCATCAGGAATATGCATCTTCCGGTATTTCCCGGCAATGCTGCCGTCACGTTCAAAAACAACCGCTGTGTTATGATACAATCCGGGAGCGCGTTTCTCGAACAGAGAAGTGACCAGCACAATATCGTTGGCAGCAGCCAACTCTGAATAGAATCCCGTAGAAGGACCGGGAATCGGTTCTGCCAAGTCGAACAACTGCGTGTTTTCCGTCTGACAGAAATACAGAGAGTTATGCAGCTCCTGCAAAACAACTAATTGAGCCCCATGCGCCGCACATGCCTCTATACTTTTGGCCAAATTCATTAAATTAGTCCTGAGGTCCTTGGTATTGGCCTGCTGGATAATACCTACTTTTATTTTTCTTGTCATCTTATTCTATGGTTTATTGTTTTACTATGTATAATCGACATTACTTCAACACCCCTACGGGATATTGCATGGTAACACAATGCAAAGAGCCGTGTTGCTTAATCAAAGCACGGCAATCTATCCCGATAATTTCATAACCGGGAAAAGCCTCCCGCAACACTTCCCCCGCGCGGGCATCATTCTCCGGCTGGCGATAGGTGGGGTAAAGCACTGCATCATTCAGAATCAAGAAATTAGCGTAAGTGGCAGGAAGCCGTTCCCCTTCCTCTTCTATCTTATCGGCCATGGGCAAAGCCAGCAAACGGTAAGGTTCCCCCTTCAACGTACGGAAAGTCTTCAGTTGCTCCTCCATGCGATGCAGTTCTTCGTAATGCTCATCATCCGCATCCTTGCATTGTACATAGGCTATCGTGTCGGCAGGGCAGAAACGGGCCAGCGTGTCTATATGACTGTCCGTATCGTCACCTGCCAAATAACCGTGGTCCAGCCAAAGAACACGTTGCAGGTGAAAAACGGAACGAAGATATTCCTCAATTTCCACCCGGTTCATCTGTCCGTTCCGGTTAGGCGAAAGCAGGCATTCGGAGGTGGTGAGCAACGTACCCATGCCGTCACTTTCGATGGAACCGCCTTCAAGGACAAACCCCAAGCGATTTACATACTTTCCTTTCATCACTTCCGACTCCACCGCACGACGCGTAATCAAATTATCCTTATCGGATGCAAACTTCAATCCCCACCCGTTGAACTTAAAGTCGAGCAGAGATACACCGTCAGCATCCAGTAGGGTGATGGCTCCATGGTCGCGTGCCCAAGTATCATTCGTCTCACACTTCAGGAAACGGACATTTTCCATATTCACCCTGCCGAGAATCTGTTTCTTCACCTCATCCGGTTCTGGGGTTACAATCAGCAATGTCTCCCGGGCGGCTATTTCGTGGGCAATGGCTACAAAACATTCCTGCACTTCGTCCAACATATAGGTCCAGTCTGTACCCGCATGGGGCCATGTAAGCTGTATGCCGCTTTGCAAAGCCCATTCGGCAGGCAAGTGGGGAGCACGTGTCTCTACCTGAAAAGTCATATTCTTGCCAAAACGCACCTGACAGTCCTTCTCTGCGGCACCACCCAGCGGCAGTCCTACAAAATATCCCATATTATTTATCTTTTCTAATTCGTTACTTTTTAAGTTAGCAGAGAGAGGGAGAATAAACCTTAGGTTTAGAATTGCCAAACCTCTACTTCAGACTTCTAAACCTCTACTCTATGATTGTAAACCTCTACTCGTCAATTATCACTTATCTTCCTTCGGTTTCCGGTCGAAGAATGGATTCTTGGAGGATGCACTCACCGGAATGGCAAAGACAGTCTTGCATCCTTTCAGCCAATCCAAACGCTGAGCGGCAAGTCCGGCAGAAAACATGACACGGGTATCCACCCTCAAATCGGCAGCCATGGCACAAGCCGAACCTACAGCTATCCCTACATCCACCGTATTCAAAGCACAAGGTACTCCCTCCGGACGACCGGCACAAGTGGGAAAACCGCAGTGTCCGCAATTCAAACCTTGCGTCTGCTCGCGCGTACCTATTATAATTACACATTCAGCCTGCAAAATGTTGTCCGCATCACGGAGAAAGAACTTCATACCGTGCTCTTCAACCATAGCGACCATCTTTTCAGACAGCTTCTTAATGTCTTCACCCGTAACCAGCGCAGCTTCAATCACATCAATACCTTTTCCTTTCGGTGCCGTGCGCGCAGCAGTCAGCATTTGCCTTGCCACGTCAAGCACATGTTCGTGGCGGCAATCCCGTTCATTCTGTATCATAGTCTTTCTTTCCTGAATTAATTAGTGCGTCAAAGATAGCACAAATATTTTTTTGCACTATCTTTGCGATACAGAAAGATTAAAGGAACACCATGCTGCAAATAGAAAATGCCAGTATCGCCTACGGCAACGATATACTTTTCTCGGGTTTCAACCTGCAATTGGAAAGGGGAGAGATAGCCAGTATCTCCGGCCCTTCGGGATGCGGAAAGTCGTCACTGCTGAATGCCATACTTGGATTTACTCCGTTAAAAGAAGGACGCATCGTCTTGAACGGCATTCTGCTGGATAAAGGAAACGTCGACGTTGTCCGTAAGCAGACTGCATGGATTCCACAAGAACTGGCATTGCCGCTGGAATGGGTAAAGGACATGGTACAATTGCCCTTCGGTTTAAAGGCAAACCGGGGTACACCCTTTTCTGAAACCCGCTTATTTGCATGTTTCGAGGATTTGGGTCTGGAGCGGGAGTTATATTACAAACGGGTAAACGAAATATCCGGAGGCCAACGCCAACGGATGATGATAGCCGTAGCCTCAATGATTGGCAAGCCACTGACCATTGTCGATGAGCCGACTTCCGCTCTCGACTCCGGTTCCGCGGAAAAAGTACTTTCTTTCTTCCGCAGGCAGACAGAAAAGGGAAATACCATACTGACCGTATCCCATGACAAAAGATTTGCCGACGGATGCGACCGACATATAATCATGAAATAACATACACACTATTGGGAACCATAGATATATCATACCTCAGCCTGGGCATCGGATTATTGCTATTATTAATACCGTTGTTTTACATATGGAAGTTCAAGACCGGACTGTTGCGCGCTACTGTGATAGGTACGGCACGCATGATTGTCCAGTTGTTCTTCATCGGCATATACTTGAACTACCTCTTCTTATGGGATAACCCGTGGATAAACTTTCTATGGGTAATTGTCATGATATTCGTAGCATCGCAGACGGCATTGGCACGAACGCAATTGAAGAGGAAGATTCTGTTCCTGCCCATATCCGCAGGTTTCTTATGCAGTGTAGTATGTGTAGGCTTGTACTTTATCGGAATAGTACTGAGAGTGGAAAACGTATTCAGCGCCCGGTATTTCATCCCTATTTTCGGCATACTGATGGGCAACATGCTATCCAGTAACGTCATAGCCCTCAATACCTATTATAGCGGATTGAAACGAGAACAACAGCTTTACCGATATCTTCTCGGCAATGGTGCTACAAGAGCAGAAGCACAGGCACCTTTCATCCGCCAAGCCATCATCAAATCCTTCAGTCCGCTGATTGCCAATATATCCGTGATGGGGCTGGTTGCTTTTCCGGGAACCATGATTGGCCAGATATTGGGTGGCAGCAGCCCGAATGTAGCCATCAAATATCAGATGATGATTATGGTCATCACCTTTACCGCCTCCATGCTGTCACTGATGATTACAATCTCTCTGGCTTCCTGCAAGTCGTTCGACGCCTACGGCAAGCTACTGCCGGTGATGGTGGAGAAGAAGGGAAAAAAGGAGCAAAAATAACCACATCATACCCGCAAAGAGTTCAATTGCATATAAATATACAGTCTACAAGACTTTTTTAAACTGGAATTCTTTTTAATCCACTGCTTTTTACTATATTTGCAACCAAATTTTCTGTTCACAATGAAAATTAAGGAATTAGTAAGCGCCCTTGAACGGTTCGCGCCTCTGCCATTGCAAGACGGATTTGATAATGCCGGCCTGCAAATCGGATTGACAGATGCGGAAGCAACAGGGGCTTTGTTGTGTCTTGACGTTACTGAAGCCGTACTGGATGAAGCCATTGCATTGGGATATAATGTGGTTATATCACATCACCCTCTCATTTTCAAAGGGTATAAGTCCATCACGGGCAGGGATTATGTGGAACGTTGTATCTTGAAAGCCATCAAGAATGACATCGTTGTTTATGCTGCGCACACTAACCTTGATAATGCGCCGGGAGGAGTGAACTTCAAGATTGCCGAGAAAATCGGTTTGAAGAATGTCCGTATTCTGGAAGCCAAAGAAAATGCGCTGGTGAAGCTGACCGCATTTGTACCGACCGCCCAAGCGGAAGACGTGAGAAAAGCCTTGTTCGACGCCGGATGCGGCAATATCGGCAACTATGATTCGTGCAGTTATAATCTGGAAGGCGAGGGGACATTCCGAGCCCGAAAAGGCGCCAATCCATACTGTGGAGCGATAGGGGAGCTGCATACCGAGCGTGAAGTACGTATTGAGACAATCATACCCGCCTACAAAAAAGCGGAGGCTGTCAAGGCACTGCTTGCGGCACACCCGTATGAAGAACCGGCCTATGATATTTATCCCTTGCAAAACTCATGGGTACAAGCCGGAGCTGGTGTCATTGGCGAACTGGAAGTACCGGAGACAGAACTTGAATTCCTGAAACGGATAAAGAAAACCTTCGAAGTAGGGTGTCTCAGACATAACAAACTCCTCGGACGGGAAATACAGACTGTTGCATTATGTGGCGGCGCCGGCGCTTTCCTAATGCCGCTTGCCATCCGCAACCGTGCAGATGTCTTTATCACCGGCGAGATAAAATACCATGACTATTTCGGACATGATACCGATATATTATTGGCTGAAATAGGGCATTATGAAAGTGAGCAATATACGAAAGAAATATTTTATACAATAATCCGGGATTTGTTTCCTCATTTTGAGGTCCAGATGACCAAGGTAAATACAAACCCCATAAAATACATGTAAGTAAAATGGCTAAAGAAGCAAAAAAAGATCCTCAGGAATTAACCGTAGAACAGAAGTTGAAAGCTTTGTTCCAATTGCAGACAATGCTGTCCAAAATCGATGAAATCAAGACGTTGAGAGGTGAACTTCCACTGGAAGTACAAGACTTGGAAGACGAAATAGCCGGTCTGAGTACCCGTATAGACAGAATCAAGGCAGAAGTATCCGAGTTGAAATCCTCCATCGCAGGAAAGAAAGTTGAAATTGAAACCGCAAAGGCTTCTGTAGCTAAATATAAAGACCAGCAGGACAACGTACGCAACAACCGCGAATATGACTTCTTGAGCAAGGAAATCGAATTCCAGACATTGGAAATCGAACTCTGCGAAAAGCGTATCAAGGAATTTGCCGCACAAGAGGAAGAAAAATCTCAGGAAGTAGCAGAAAGCACTGCTGCGCTGGAAGAAAGACAAAAAGACCTCGACGTAAAGAAGAGCGAACTGGACGAAATCATCTCCGAGACTAAGCAAGAGGAAGAGAAGCTGAGAGACAAGGCCAAAGAACTGGAAACAAAGATTGAACCCCGTCTGCTTCAGTCCTTCAAACGTATCCGTAAGAATTCACGCAATGGACTGGGTATCGTATACGTACAGCGTGATGCTTGCGGTGGTTGCTTCAACAAGATTCCGCCTCAGAGACAATTGGACATCCGCTCACGCAAGAAAATCATCGTTTGCGAATATTGCGGCCGTATCATGATTGACCCGGAATTGGCAGGCATAACTCCCGAACAGAAAGTGGAAGTTGTAAAGGAAAAGCCAGTAAGAGCCAAAAGAAAAATCGTACATATCGGCTCAGATAATTAAAAATAGAACATTTTTATATATAAAACGGCAATAGTCAAGACCTCTATTGCCGTTTTTTTGTTAAATAAGCTCATAAAGCTCTATAGTTAAAGAAAAAAGGTGTAGTTTTGCTCATCAAAAAATTAATAGAATTAAATAAAAAAGCATGAGACTAAACAAATTATTCATACTTTATTCACTTTTAGGAATATTGATGGCATCGTGCATAAAAGATGAAGCACCGAATGCTGAAGCTGATATAACAGGTATTTCTTTTGAAGATAATATTCTGGCAAGTACACATTTCAACTTGAACCCATCTTATGATGATAATCTACAAGCATATCCTATATCGGTAAAAGTAAAAGAAGGGACTCCTTTGAATAGACTATCCCCACTTTTTGAGTTGACACCGGGTGCTACCATTAGTCCGGAAAGTGGGAGTGAACATGATTTCTCCAACGGAAAAAGAGTGAAATATACTGTAACTTCCGAGAACAAGGCTTGGCAGCGAGTATATTCCATTGGTGTACGCGAGCAATCAATATCAGACATCCCAAACGAATTCCATTTTGAAGATGTAAGACTTATCAAAGGTCTTCTATCAGTAGATGAAAAAAAATACTATTATCAGGAATTTTATGAGGAACAAGATGGATTGGAACTGACATGGGCCAGTGGAAATGAAGGATTCAACTGGGCAGCCAGCAAATCACTGACTGAAGATTATCCCACTGTGCAATATGCCGAAGGTAAAGAAGGAAAGTGCGTTAAATTAGAGACTCGGCTCACCGGTTCACTAGGAGCATTGGTAAAAATGCCGATAGCTGCAGGCAACTTATTTATTGGTGAGTTCGATATGACAAATGCGTTATCCAAACCATTGGAAGCTACACGTTTTGGTATTCCTTTCTGCTACAAACCTGCCCGCTTGAAAGGTTGGTACAAGTATAAGACCGGTGAACGGTTTTATGAAAACGGCAAATACACTGATCGTAAAGACATGATGAACATTTACGCCATTTTTTATGAAGGAAAAAATTATGATGAGCAAGGAAACGCCACTGAAATCACGTTAGATGGTAATTTGCCAAACCAAGATTACGAACATTCAAATATGGTGGCTTTGGCTTTAATGCCTAATCCGCACGAAACTGATAAATGGGAATATTTTGATATACCTTTTGATTATCAAAGGTATGGCAAAACGATTGACAATGCCAAATTAGCAAAGGGAGAATATAAAATCAGTATCATTTTCGCTTCCAGTAAAGACGGTGCAACTTTTGAAGGTGCTCCCGGAAGTACGCTCTTAGTGGACGAAGTAGAACTGACTTACGAATAAAAAACATATAGAATCGGACTACAACATGATAAAGAAAATAGTAGCATTCATCGCATTGGTAGGTTGCATGCAAACTGCCTTATACGCGCAGGAGAATCAGAACCGTACACTTATAAACGCTGCTCTTCACGGATGGGAATATGAGATAAGGGCCGGTGTCAGCATCGGTGGTACTTCTCCGCTTCCATTGCCCGTAGAAATACGGAGCATTGATGCTTACAATCCTACCTTAGCCCTTATGCTGGAAGGAAATACCATCAAGTGGTTGGGAAAAACAAAGAAATGGGGGGTAATAACCGGTGTAAGACTGGAAACCAAAAATATGATTACCAAAGCGACAGTAAAGAACTATGGCATGGAAATCATAGGAAATGACGGTAACCGCTTGAAAGGCAATTGGACGGGAGGAGTGAAAACCAAAGTACGCAATGCCTACATTACCGTCCCCGTGCTTGGAGCATATAAAATCAACTCACGATTGCGTGCCAAAGCAGGTGTATATGTGTCATACTTGATGGATGAGGAATTCTCCGGATACGTATACGAAGGCTATCTGCGTGAAGGTAATCCTACCGGTAAGAGAGTGAACTTCTCCGACGGTGCCATTGCCACTTACGACTTTTCGGATGACTTGCGCAAGTTTGCCTGGGGCGTGCAAGCTGGTGTAGACTGGCGTGCCTTCAAACATCTGAGTGTATTTGCCGACCTTACATGGGGATTGAATGATATTTTCAAGAAAGATTTCAATACCATTACCTTTGCCATGTATCCCATCTACTTGAATGTAGGATTCGGGTATGCTTTCTGATAACACTCAGTACACCTGATAAGATACTCATAAACAAATAAAGGTTTAGGTTGTTATCAATCCCATAAAAAGATAACCACCTAAACCTTTATTTATGAATATAAAAGCTTGGAGCACTGCGTTGCTCATATTATGCCTATGTCCTGCGGCTATAGCACAGAAAGCCAACCGCTATCTTGAGAAGCCACTCCCACAAGGCTGGGGAAGGGACGTCTCCCATGCCATTCCCGGAGATGACAATCTGTTCAGCGAACAGATACCACCCATTGACGACAAGTGGTGGAAAGCATTCGATGACCCGATGCTGGATTCACTGATTACGGTAGCCTCCACTCAAAACTATTCCGTACTTTCTGCCATGGACCGTATGGATATGGCCAAAGCCAACCTGCGGATAGAACGCGGCGGCTTTTTCCCTTCCATCTCATTGGACGGAGGATGGGCGCGGCAGCAAAGCAGCGGCAATGTCAACGCACTTCCGCAATCCATTACCGGTGCATACAGCGCCTCGCTCAACGCCAGTTGGGAGCTGGACGTATTCGGAAGTATCCGCCAACGGGTAAAGGCGCAGCGGGAAACCTTCATGGCAAGCAAGGAGGAATACACCTCCGTCATGGTATCCCTCTGTGCCCAGATAGCTTCCGCCTACATCGAACTCCGCGAACTGCAGCAAGAACTAAGTGTAGTGACCCACAATTGCCATACCCAGGCAGCCGTACTCAACATCACCGAAGTACGCTACAAAACCGGACTGGTATCCAAGCTGGATGTCTCGCAAGCCAAATCCGTGTTTTACAGTACCAAAGCCTCCATCCCGCAACTGGAGGCAGGCATCAACCAATACATCACAACGCTCGCAATCTTACTCGGTACTTATCCCCAACATATCCGCCCCATACTGGAAAAACCGGGTAAACTGCCCGACTACATGGAACCTATAGGTATCGGCTTTCCTGCCGCCCTGCTGCTTCGCCGCCCCGATATACGGCAAGCCGAACGCCAAGTCAACGCACAAGCGGCAATGCTTGGCGCATCCCAAAGAGACTGGCTGCCGCAAGTGTTCCTGAAAGGTTCCATCGGCTATTCCTCCCATGACTTGAAGGACTTGACTAAACGGAACAGTATGACATTTGAAATTGCTCCAAGCATCAGCTGGACCTTATTCAGCGGTACCAAACTGGTGAACGCCACCCGTCTGGCACGTGCCCAGCTCGATGAATCCATTCACCAGTTCAACCAGACAGTGCTTACCGCCGTGCAGGAAACAGATAATGCCATGAACTCCTACCGCAACTCCATCCAACAGATTGTTGCCATGCGCGAAGTATGCAACCAGGGAGAAGAAACGCTAAAGCTCTCCCTCGATTTGTACAAACAAGGGCTTACTCCCTTCCAGAACGTACTGGACGCACTACGCTCACTCCTGACATACGAAAATCAACTGGTGCAGGCACAAGGCAGCTCCTTGCTGCATCTGATAGCCTTATACCAGGCATTGGGAGGCGGATATGAAATGAATCAGAAATAAGAATATAAACTAAACCGAACCGTATATGAAAAATCAAATGTACATCACCCTGCTCATCCTGCCATTGCTGGCAACGGGATGCGGGGGAAGGAAAGAAACGGCACAAACGATGCCCATTCCCGAGATAAGCGTGGCCCTTCCGACAGTGCAGAACATCACGCTGACAAAAGAATATCCGGGCTACCTGACTTCTGAAAAGACCGTAGACCTGGTAGGCAGAGTCAGCGGAACCTTACAGACCATCGCTTACGCTCCCGGCAGCCGGGTACGCCAGGGACAAGTGCTTTTTGTCATCGAACCGACAGTCTATCAAGACAATGTGCGGCAGGCAGAAGCAGAACTCAACACTGCCCGCGCCAACCTGGAATACGCCCAAAACAACTACACACGTATGCAGGAGGCCGTGAAAAGCGATGCTGTAAGCCGTATACAAGTGCTGCAAGCACAATCCAACGTGGCAACCTCGCAGGCTGCAGTGAGCAATGCGGAAGCAGCCCTGAACACGGCACGCACCAATCTGAGCTACTGCACCGTCCGTGCCCCCTTCGACGGCACTGTAAGCCGTAACCTGGTGGATGCCGGAAGCTATGTAGGCGGCAGCGTGCAGCCCGTCACACTGGCAACCATCTACAAGGACGACCATCTGTACACCTACTTCAACGTGGCAGACAACCAATGGCTCTCCATGCTGATGCAGCAAGGGGACAGCATTCCCCGGCAAGTAACCGTCAGCCTGGGCAAAGACGGGCTTCTCACTTATCCTGCACAACTGGATTATCTTTCGCCCAACGTAGACTTGAACACCGGAACTCTGAACATCCGCGCCCGTCTCGACAATCCTAAAGGACTTCTGAAAAGCGGCCTCTACGTCAGCATCATCTTGCCCTACGGAGAGCAACAGCAGGCCATCCTGCTGCCGGATGTCTCCATCGGCACCGACCAGCTGGGGAAATACATATACGTAGTCAACGATTCGAATATAGTGCGCTACCGCCATATAGAAACCGGACAACTGATAGGGGACAGCCTACGCCAGATAAGGGCAGGCATCACTCCCCGGGAACGCTACGTCACCAAAGCGCTGATGAAGGTAAGGGATGGAATGAAAGTACATCCCATCGACAACTAATATGAATTGATTAATACCAAAGCCTATGTTTTCAAAATTCTTCATAGACCGTCCTATCTTTGCTACCGTATTGGCGCTGCTCATCGTCGTAGCAGGACTGGTCACACTGGGTATCCTGCCCATTGCCCAATATCCGGACATCACACCACCCACCGTGCAGGTCAGTGCCGTATATCCCGGAGCCAATGCGCAGACGGTGGCACAAACCGTCGGCATCCCCATCGAGCAGCAAGTCAACGGAGTGGACGGAATGCTTTACATGTCCTCCAACTCCAGCTCATCGGGCGCTTACTCTCTTACCATTACTTTTGCCGTAGGCACAGACATTGATATGGCTACCGTGCAGGTCCAGAACCGGGTAAGCGTGGCCCAGTCGTCACTACCTACTCCCGTTGTGGTGCAAGGCGTCACTGTACAGAAACAGTCATCGAACATCGTGATGTTCCTCACGATGACGTCGGACAGCAAAGACTACGACGGACTTTACCTCAGCAACTATGCCAAGCTGAATCTCGTAGACCAGTTAACACGCGTGCCCGGTGTAGGCGCCGTCAATGTGATGGGAGCAGGGGACTACTCCATGCGTATCTGGCTCGACCCTGCCGCCATGCGCATCCGCTATCTTTCGCCGGCCGATGTATACCAAGCTATCCAATCACAGAATGTGGAGGTCAGCGCAGGTAACGTAGGGCAACCCATCGGCACAGACAATAAAAATGCCTATCAATACAGCCTGACCGTAAAAGGGCGCCTTACCTCACCCGAAGAGTTCGGCAACATTATCCTGCGTACCGAAACCGGAGGGAAGATACTCCGTCTGCGCGACGTGGCGCATATCGACCTGGGCTCGGCCTCTTACAGCGTAGTATCCCAACTGGACGGGAAACCCACCGCTGCCATCGCTATCTATCAGCAACCTGGCAGCAACTCGCTGGACGTTTCCAAAGGAGTAAAGGCAAAAATGCAGGAACTCTCGCAAAATTTCCCTGCAGGCATACAATACAATGTAACCCTGGACACTACGGATGTCATTCATGCTTCCATAGACGAAGTGATGGTGACGTTCCTTGAAACAACCCTGCTGGTAGTTCTCGTCATCTTCCTGTTCCTGCAGAACTGGCGGGCGGTCGTCATTCCCTGCATCGCTATTCCGGTATCACTCATCGGCACACTGGCCGTCATGTCCTTGTTCGGCTTCTCCATCAATACGCTGACACTATTCGGACTGATACTTGCCGTGGCCATCGTGGTGGATGATGCCATTGTGGTGGTGGAGAACTCCACGCGTCTGCTGGACACGGGGCGCTACACCTCCCGCCAGGCTGTGACCGAAGCGATGGGAGAGATTACCGGACCTATTGTCGGGGTAGTGCTGGTGCTGCTTGCCGTATTTATCCCGACAACGCTCGTCAGTGGCATTTCGGGGCAACTGTACAAACAGTTCGCCCTGACCATTGCAGCCAGCACCGTACTAAGCGGATTCAACTCACTGACCCTTACTCCGGCGCTCTGTGCCTTGATGCTGCAACCTACCCGGCCTTCCAAGAATCCCTTGTATCGAGGATTCAATCGTCTGTACGACAAGACACAAGGAGTCTACGACCGGATAGTGGAGTATCTGCTCCGGCGTCCCGGCGCTTCCATCGTTTCGTATGCGGTGTTCACACTGATTGCCGTCCTGCTGTTTGTCAAATGGCCGTCCACGTTTGTTCCGGAAGAAGATGACGGCTATTTCCTCGCAGTCGTACAACTTCCCCCTGCATCGAGTCTGGAGCGTACCCAAGCCGTAGGGAAACAAATAAATAAGATTCTCGATTCTTACCCCGAAGTAAAGGACTACATCGGCATATCCGGCTTCTCCGTGATGGGAGGAGGGGAACAGAGCAATGCGGCCACCTACTTCATCGTACTGCAGAACTGGAATGAACGCAAGGGAAAGGAACATACGGCTGAAGCCGTAGTGCAACGCTTCAATATGGAAGTGTATGGCATCCAGGAAGCAGAGATATTTGCCATGGTTCCGCCTGCCATCCCCGGGCTGGGAGCCACCGGAGGCCTGCAACTCCAATTGGAAGACCGCCACAACCTCGGTGCCACCGAGATGCAACGTGCCGTAGAGACCTTGATGGAGCACTACCACAATTATCCGGCATTGGCATCGGTCAGCAGCCAGTACCAAGCCAATGTCCCGCAATATTTCCTGAATATCGACCGCGACAAGGTGCAACTGATGGGCATTCCGCTGAACAGCGTATTCACTGCCCTGGGCTACTATATGGGAGAGGCCTACGTCAATGATTATGTGCAGTTCGGCCACATCTACCAAGTGAAGCTGGGAGCAGGTGACCATGCCCAGCGTGTCATCGACGATGTCCTGAAACTGAGCGTTCCCAATGCATCGGGCGAAATGGTACCTTTCTCCTCCTTCACCCGAGTGGAAGAACAGCTTGGCATGGACCAGATAAACCGCTACAACATGTACTCCACAGCAGCCGTGACTTGCAATGTGGCTCCGGGCAGCAGTTCGGGAGAGGGTATCCGGCAAATGGAAAGTCTAATCAAGGAGCATCTTGGAGACGAGTTCGGATATGAATGGACTTCGGTGGCCTATCAGGAGACACAGGCGGGAACCACTACAACCGTCGTATTCGTCATGGCACTGTTGGTTGCCTTCCTTGTGCTTGCCGCACAATACGAAAGCTGGACCAGTCCGGTAGCTGCCGTAATGGGACTTCCGGTGGCGCTGCTCGGTGCCATGCTGGGATGCTATGTCATGGGAACTCCGGTCAGCATCTACACACAAATCGGTATCATCCTACTGGTTGCCTTGTCTGCCAAAAACGGTATTCTGATTGTGGAGTTTGCACGTGACTTCCGTGCACAAGGCAATTCAATCCGTGATGCGGCATTTCAGGCAGGGCATATCCGTCTGCGGCCTATTCTGATGACATCGCTTGCATTTGTATTCGGGGTTATGCCGCTGCTTTTTGCAACCGGAGCAGGGGCGGGAAGCCGTGTAGCACTGGGAGCTGCCGTAGTATTTGGTATGGCGCTGAACACATTGCTCGCCACAGTCTATATCCCGAATTTCTACGAATTGATGCAGAAGTTGCAGGAGAAGTTCAGTAAGAAACAATAGGGATACAAGTTATGGATTATGGGTTATAAGCTATCACACTTATAACCCATAATCCATAACTCATTTTAGCAACTTGCTGCTAAAAGTTGTATCTTTGCGTGCGAATTGCCTCTTAAAGAAATTGAAGTTATGAAAGCATATTTCATCGCCATACTTACCTTATTCACTTGTATGGCTACCGTCGTCCGGGCGCAGCAAATGTCTGAACTTGAAAACCGGATTGACAGTCTTCTCAATGGCAAGAAAGCCACCGTTGGTATAGCCGTATGGACAGACAAAGGAGACATGCTCCGGTATAACGACCATGTACACTTCCCCTTGCTCAGTGTATTCAAATTCCATGTGGCACTGGCCGTACTGGACAAGATGGATAAGCAAAGCATCAGCCTGGACAGCATTGTTTCCATAAAGGCATCCCAAATGCTGCCCAATACCTACAGCCCCCTGCGGAAGAAGCTTCCCGACCAGGATTTCACGATTACGCTTAGGGAGCTGATGCAATACAGCATTTCCCAAAGCGACAACAATGCCTGCGACATCTTGATAGAATATGCAGGAGGTATTAAACATATCAATGACTATATCCGCCGGTTGGGTATCGACTCCTTCAACCTCTCGGAAACAGAAGACGACATGCACTCCAGCTTCGAGGCTGTATACCGCAACTGGAGTACTCCTTCCGCTATGGCCCGACTACTGAGAACGGCCGATGAAAAAGAGTTGTTCTCCAACAAGGAGCTGAAAGACTTCTTGTGGCAGACCATGATAGATACTGAAACCGGTGCTAACAAATTGAAAGGTATGTTGCCAGCCAAAACCGTGGTAGGACACAAGACCGGTTCTTCCGACCGCAATGCCGACAGCATGAAAACTGCAGATAATGATGCCGGGCTCGTTATTCTTCCCGACGGTCGGAAATACTACATTGCCACCTTCATCATGGACTCATACGAGACGGATGAGGACAATGCAGACATCATCGCCCGCATATCACGCATGGTATATGATGCGATGAGATGAGAAAGGCAAGAAGGCTATCGGTAGCTCCTCCTATAAATCTTGATACTCGGGTATATCCTGCAGAAAAGTATAGCTGTTATGCTCGTAATCTATGCGGCAACAATAATGCTGAAGCCCGTTGCTGACAATCAGATAATCCACTTTCAGCACCATGTTGTAACGGGTAATCTGGTCGAAAACCTTTTGGGTGATTTCTATTTCGGGCGCCTTGTATTCCACAATCATCCGGGCGGTAAGGTCGCGCCGATAGAGCACTGTATCACAGCGTTTCTTTGTACCGTTCAGCTGTACCTGCACCTCATTTGCCATAAGCGCCTGCGGATACCCCTTGTGAGCAAGAAGAAAGTGGACGAAGTGCTGCCGCACCCATTCTTCGGGCGTCAAAGCAACATAACGACGACGGATTACATCGAAAATAACATTTTTTCCGTTCCTTGCGGCAATTTTAGCATCGAATGCTGGTAGGTTTAACGATAACATTTACTACATTTGTAAGTTAAATAATGGTTCCCGTCTTTCGGGAACACAAATTTAATGAAATCTTATGAAAACAAAAGAAGAAATCGTAGCCAATTGGCTGCCCCGTTACACAAAGCGTAACCTGGAGGATTTTGGAGAGTACATTCTGTTGACCAACTTCAACAAGTATGTAGAGATTTTCGCAGAAAAGTTCAATGTTCCCATTCTCGGTAAAGATGCCAATATGACATCTGCCAGCGCAGAAGGAATGACCATCATCAATTTCGGTATGGGAAGCCCTAATGCCGCCATTATCATGGACTTGCTGAGCGCCATCAAGCCCAAGGCATGTCTGTTCCTAGGCAAGTGTGGCGGCATAGACAAGAAAAATAGAATAGGGGACCTCATCCTCCCCATAGCCGCCATCCGCGGCGAAGGTACTTCCAACGACTACTTCCCGCCCGAAGTCCCGTCACTCCCGGCATTTATGCTGCAACGCGCCGTTTCTTCCGCCATCCGCGACTATGCCCGCGACTACTGGACCGGTACCGTATACACCACCAACCGCCGCATTTGGGAACATGACGAGGGGTTCAAGGAATATCTGAAGAAAACCCGTGCCATGGCTGTCGATATGGAAACGGCAACCTTATTCAGTTGTGGTTTTGCCAATCATATTCCTACGGGAGCCCTTCTGCTGGTTTCGGACCAACCGATGATTCCGGAAGGTGTAAAAACCGACAAGAGCGACAATATGGTTACCCAGAACTATGTAAATGAGCATGTTGAAATCGGAATTGCATCCCTGCGCATGATTATTGATGAGAAGAAAACCGTAAAACACTTGAAGTTCGACTGGTAATCCTCTTTACGGGACATACCCTCGTAACACTTACTTTATATGGCAAAACAAGAAACGACCTGTGATGATATTCTAAAAGAGTTGAGAGCCAAACAATACCGCCCCGTCTACTATCTCATGGGCGAGGAATCGTATTACATAGACCTCATCTCCGACTATATTGTAGACAATGTTCTCACTGACACCGAAAAGGAATTTAACCTGACCGTAGTCTACGGTGCAGATGTGGATATAGCCACTGTCATCAATGCGGCCAAGCGCTATCCGATGATGTCCGAACGCCAGGTCGTAGTCGTAAAGGAAGCGCAGGCCATCCGCAACATGGAAGAGCTTTCATACTACCTGCAAAAGCCGCTGAACTCCACCATTCTTGTTCTATGCCACAAACATGGGGTGCTGGACAGAAGAAAAAAGCTGGTGGCCGAAATAGAGAAGGTGGGGGTTCTATTTGAATCCAAGAAGGTAAAGGATGCCCAGTTACCGGCATTCATCACCTCATACATGAAGCGCAAAGGTGTAGATTTGGATCCCAAAGCTACCTCCATGCTTGCCGATTTCGTAGGTACGGACCTCAGCCGCCTTACGGGAGAACTAGAAAAACTGATTATAACTCTTCCAAAAGGTCAGACACGCGTCACCCCCGAACAGATAGAACGCAACATCGGAATCAGCAAAGATTATAATAACTTTGAACTTCGCAGTGCCATCGTAGAAAAAGACATACTAAAGGCCAATAAAATAATAAAATATTTTGAAGAAAATCCGAAAACGAATCCTATCCAGATGACTTTATCTTTACTTTTCGGCTTCTTCTCCAACTTAATGTTGGCTTACTATGCGCCCGAAAAGACGGAGCAGGGTATTGCCAGTTTCATAGGATTAAAGACTCCCTGGCAGTCGCGCGAATACCTAAGTGCCATGCGTCGTTACAGCGGAGTAAAGACCATGCAGATAATCGGGGAGATTCGATATGCAGATGCCAAATCCAAAGGAGTAGGAAATTCCTCCCTAAGCGATGGAGATATCCTCCGGGAATTGGTCTTTAAGATTCTACATTAACTTCCATACAGTATACTTTTCCATAAAAGGGAAAAAGCATAAAACAGACTGATTTGATATCATTATGTCATTTTTAGGGGGATTTATCCCCCTTTTTTCTATTTTACTCCTTAGCATAGACTATAAAATAGAAGATAATACTCATATTTACAGCAAATTACGTCCATTTATAAGCTCTGAGAATCGCGTTTTTATAACGAATCGACCAATTATACAGAAATAAAGCAAGGATTTAAGTCTTGAAGACTAGAAAATAAATAAAGCATCTTATTCTCTTATTTATGTCACATTTTTTCTCCTTTAGTAAAAAGAAGAGATGGAGCAATTCAGCTTTAAATCGTCATATAAGAAATCTGCTACACTTTTCAAGAGTACAATAGTTGTAATACACAACTAGGATAATTGACTATTGTGAATTCAACACATTACATATATATCTATATGACGAGTGTATTATAACATATGTAATATTACATCTGAAAAAAC
>ERZ780067.27-NODE-27-length-99095-cov-22.4252_pt1 | contig 99095 bp, 164 predicted proteins | sample MGYA00511841_ERZ780067 | MGnify/ENA primary metagenome ERZ780067 (study PRJEB29588, sample SAMEA2143295) | human gut metagenome | biome: human gut; feature: human-associated habitat; material: faeces | place: Denmark | collected 2008/2010 ... | reverse complement strand
TCAAATAAATATTAATCAATAATAATATGCATAGAATATTTCGTGAAAAGGCTTACGAGATGGAACACGGACCTCATTTCAATGAGGAAAAAGCTCGTAAAGCTGTAAGTAAAATGGAAAATGAGGATGGCACACGTGGCGCTCATTGGTCTCTCGAGGAAACTACTGCATTAGCAAATCAACACGGCATAAACTTAAATCATAAGTTTAATCGTTATGACTGGTTTGTTGCACTCAACATGGTATATTCTGATTACTATAAAGTAATGTTAAGCATCACTAATTCTAATAGCACTAAGAATTTTGTAGAATTCGCTAAAGCCTGGTTAAATGATAAAGACATTGAAGAAGGCAAAATGTGGTATTACTATATTTATGTTATGTGTGATAAGATCAGAGATGCTGAAATGGAATGCTACGAAGAGGAAGTATCCAAACGTGGTAAATACGAAGAAGACGATGAAGACGAATATGAACATGCTGGTCTGTACCGTAGAGGTGGTAGACGTGGAGGTATGTATGGTCGTAGAGTTTATGGAAACAGATACGATGTTGAACGTGAAGAATACGACAAACTCTTTGAAAAAGAAAGAGAAAGAGAGTATGATCCTTATACAGAATATGGACGTAGTAGAGCTACTCGCTATGTTAGATATTAATCAAAAATCAATTTTAAATTAAATCAATTATGTTAGAAGATAGAATTATAGTACAAGACCGTGGTTTCGATGCTGGTCTTGCTGCTTTAATGCAGAACGCTAATAAAGGTAGTATGGACCCCGCAGCTCTTATGGCTATGATGAACAACAATGGCATGGGCGGTAATGGTGGCTGGTGGTGGATTTGGATCATTTTGATCTTCTTCTGCTGGGGTGGTTTCGGTGGCAACGGCTTTGGTCGTGGTAACAATGAAGCTAGCCGCTTGGCTTCTGAACTGAACACTGATGCTAATACTAATCTGCTTATGCAGGCTATTAATGGAAACAAGGAGGCTATCAGTACTTTGTCTAGCACTTTGAACTGTGATCTTAATTCTGTTCAAGCTGCTTTAAATCAAATTAACGCTGGTGTAAGTCAGGTATCTTGTGATACTAAGTTAGCTAGTTGTGAAGTAATTAACGCTATTGGTTCTGGTAATGCAACTCTTGCTTCTCAGTTGGCTAGCTGCTGCTGCGATGTTAGAGAATCCATTAGCGGAGTAAATAACAACATTACTAAGATGGGTTATGAAAATCAATTATCAGTATATAACCAGACTAATACTCTGCAGAATGCAATTACTGGTGGTTTCAATAACTTAATTCAGGACAATGCTACCAAGTTCAATATCCTTGGTTCTAAGATCGATGCACAAACTCAGATCATCAATGACAAGTTCTGTCAGCTTGAAATGAGAGAAATGCAGAATAAGATTGACGCTCTGCGTGATGACAAACAAACATTGCAGTTCGCTGCTTCTCAGTAGGCTCAAACAGCTAATATCGTAAATCAGATCAGACCGTGTCCGGTTCCTGCTTATCTGACATGTAACCCTTTCGGATGTAACGGTGGATACACTGGTTATGGATTTGGTTACAACGACGGTTGTGGTTGTGGTTGCTAATTAAGGAAGGAGGCAATATATGTTTTATCCTTTTAATCCGTATAGCAATAGAGTAAGAACAATAGACAACTTCGGTATACCTACTTTGAAGAGTTTATATGTTACTACAGATACTACTAACAATTCAGTTGTATATGGTATATGCCCAAAAATATGGAGACAACTTCCATGTGAAGGTATGATCTTACTTAATATATCTCATACCCCAGCATCTACTGTTACAGCAGGATCATTAGTAAGTATAGATCCTACTAGATCTTCAAGCCAAGTAAGTAGTACGTCTACTACCACTTCAACTGGTGCTAGAGCATTACTTAATGGTTCTGGTGAATAGATGGTTACAGAAGAAATTTCTACTGGTAATAGATACTTAATCTATTACAATAAGAGTAATGGAACTTTCTAGACTGTTAATCATATAGTAGCTCCGGCAACAAATACACCGGCTGCTTAATATAAATCAAGGGCTCTTAATTGAGCCCTTATAAAATCTTATACTTATGCTATTCAATCAATTAAACATAGGAGATAAAGTATATATAATAGAGGTGGTTGGCACTTTTAAAAAGACTACCGAGTATAATGAAGGCTCTGTTACTTAGGTTGGTAATGTATATGAAGAACCGCTTCCTCCTGGTCAATTCCCAATGCCAAACCAATAGCGCAAAAGGGTTGTAGATATAACTATTCAATGTAATGGTGAAACTAAGAAGTTCACAATACCCGAAAATAAATCGGTTATTACAGATAGTCAAATAGGTCTTACTATATCTACAGACAAGTAGGAAATAATTGGTATTATACGTAACCAATACGAAACGTATAAACAGAGAAAAGAAACAATCGCCAAATGCGATGAAGAGATGGCTAAATGTTAGTCACTGTTAGATAAGCTAGGAGTTGGAACAGAAGCTCCTAAAGAAGATCCGAAGATATCGGAACTCCAAAGAGAAGTTAGAGAATTGAAGAGTATCATAAGGAAAGCTAATTAGATGGTTCCTGAACCAATGAAGAACATGCTACCTTAGGATATGAAGGATGCTATGAATAAGGTTGATCAATAAGATCAACCTTTTTTATTTTAAGCCTCTGTAAGAAAGGCTATTAGTTATATTAAGGATTGTACTAGCTAAAAAAGAAAGTGTCTCTAAACGCCTTAAAATGCGTTAAAATAGGTTATAACGTTATAAAGATATTATATAATATGACATTAAATGAAATGGTTGATAATGTTCTACTAATTGCTCGCAATAACAATATTGCAGAGTCTGAGCATTTAAGTAGAGCACAAATAGAAAAATGGATATTATCATATCGAGCTATGTTAATAAAGCAAGATATAGATAAAGGTAGAGATGTCAATGAACTCTATCTTACTACTATAGAACCTATTCACTTGGATAGAGAAGAGAACAGTCCAGGACACTTTACATATGTAGGTGATAGGGAATTACCAAAGTTAATAGACTTTAACTTTAGACCTGGTGTTATAGCAGTAAGGGATATGTTTGGAAACATTATTTAGTTAGGTAGTCACACTAAGGCTAAACTACAGAAGTATAGAAAAGCTACTTGTAAAGACTACATTGCTTGGGTGAAAAATAATAAAGTATATGTAGAAGGAGACTCTAATTAGTTAGAGTACATAAGTGTAGATGTTATAGCCGAAGACCCTACAGAATTAAACGCATGTTTTGATCCAGACAGCGACTTCCCTATACCTGCTGCAATGATACCAACTATCACATAGATGATAATGGAAAGAGAGTTGAGAATAATGCTAGCAATGCCTAGTGACGATACTAATAATGCGCACGATGATACGCAGAATAGATATGCTACTAAGTAATGAAAGAGAGATTGGAATATAACAGAAAATGCTACACTATGGCAGACTTCTATATTAACTATAAAAACTATATAGAGTAGGGTACTTAGTATGACATAGACTTGAAGACATTTAAAGCAATACTTACAGATTACTTTAAATATATCAGAGACTCTATCATGTTAGACTGTAAAGAGGTAAAACTTCCTTGTAGGCTTGGTACTTTGTAGATAGTAAAACATTAGCCTAAAGAATTTACAGGTAAGAGTCTTAGGTGGGATTGGAAGGCTACTAGAGAAACTGGTAAGCCTGTATATCTGCTTAACGCCCATAGTAATTATTACAAATACAGATTTTTTTGGAGTAAGAAGGGCTGTTTACTTACAAATAAAACTAAGTATCAATTTGTGGCATCAAGGTAGAATAAAAGGGATTTAGCCAAACTGATTTTTAACAAAGAAAAAGACTATCCAGAAGTATGATAAATAATCGAATGATTAGTTCAGCAACTATAGTTGCTAAAGTAATAGCAGATCTGGATCTTAGAGAAGACTAGATCCGTATAACAGATATCCGTGAATGGATAATGGAGGGAGTATTAAAGATAGGAGCTGTTCAGTAGTACGATAATAAGACTGCAATACTACCAGTTATAGGACATCAAGCTGCGTTGCCTTGCGACCTTTATAAGTTAGGGTAGGTTGCTTTCTCTACATAGAACTGTGGCGGGTGGATGCCTATGAGGAAGTCTACATCAAGTTTTGGTGTTGATCATGATAAATGCTGTGGCAGACGTAGACCTAAGATGTTTGTGAAAGATGCAGCCATGCTACCTTTGGTAAAGAATATGTTTAATCTTACTACAGATAGAGAAGCATTAGATAAACTAAATGAAGATACTAGTTTACGTTAGACTTTAGCCGCATTGATAAATCAATCCACTACTCCTACTATTAATGGTAAGTATGTTGGTGGTGCAATGGGACATGCGGATTCTACAATGTTCAGTAATGATCTACAGTATACTACAAAACCTGGATTTATTAATACTAATGTTCCTATGGGTTTTGTTAAAATATAGTACTATGCTATATATACTGATGAAGATTCAATGCCCATGATACCAGATTTAGAATCTTATAAAGAAGCTATTTACTGGTATGTTACCATGAAACTTATGTATCCTAAGAAATTAAAAGGAGAAATAAGTCAAGGAGACTACTATGATATACGTAACTCTTATAACTTCTATCGTAAGCAAGCATATGCAGAAGCTATGATACCTGGAGTAGATGATATAGAGAGTATTAAGAATGACTGGAATAAGTTATATCCAGAAATTGATGACCACGATTTATTCTTCTCTACTACTGGAGATGAACAAATTATATATAATTAGAACAGATGATAAGTAATACAGCACAAGTAAATACATTTAATGGGGGTATGAATCTGGATACAGATGTCAATTTACTCCCTAGTGAGCAGTATCGCTATGCTGAGAATGTGCGTGTCATTACTAATGATGGTGGTACTACGGGTGTACTATAGAATATAGAATGTGTAAGGAAGTACTGGAATTCTTTATACAAAGATGAGATAGTGATAGGTACTGCTACAATAGATCAATACGGTGTAGTAATAACCAAGATGTCTAATGGGTATAATAGAGTATATAGGATATCTGGTTTTGATACTAATATGCTTACTATACAAGTAGTATGTCAAGGTGATCTAAAGTTATCAGAAAATATAGAAAAACATCCTAATATAAGTATCGTATGTAATTATGAATCTGAAAAGAATATAAAGATATACTTTACTGATGGAGAGAGTCCTATTAAGATACTTAATATAATGGATCAGAAGTACTCTGAAGGTTCTGACTTAGTAGATGATGAAGGTAATATCATAAATCCTGAAGCTATTGATATGACTCCTTCTGCAGAACTACCTCCACCATAGGTTAATGATTTAAGTTTTGGTAATTTGCCTACTGGTGTAGTATAGTACTGTTATCAATTATTCAATGTGCATGGTACAGAAACTGTTACGTCTCCTTTGAGTCAAATGATACATTTAACTTAGAGTAGTACTAATCAAGACAGTTAGAAGTATGAAGGCTCTTATCCTGATACATCTTCTGGCAAAGCGTGTAACCTATCTGCTCCTATAACTGTAAAAGACTTTCAAAGAGCAAGAATTATCAGTATAAGATATAATGATAATAGTCAAATAGCCAAGATAATTATAGTAGATGAATTAGATATTACCAAGGACTAGAAAGAGCTACACTATGTAGATAGTGGTAACTCTGTGTTGAGTGAACTGAGTTTAGAGGAATTTAACGCATTAACTGGATATCAATTTATAGCTAATACCTTAGCTAAAATGGATAATAGGTTGTTTGCAGCCAATATTTAGGATAATACATGGGATCCAGGAGAATTCGATGCAAGAGCGTATAGATTCAATCAATATGGAGTTGGAGTATTAGAATCAGCAAATACTTCAAGTAAGTTAACAATAACTACTGATTCTGATTTAACCACAGTACCATATAACCATGACTGTATAAACCCATATAATAGTATGGAGTACTCTAATACTTCAGAAGATGTTAGATACATATACGGTAAGAAGGTAAATGATAATAATGTACTAGGAGGTTATGGTACTAACATAGAGTATAATTTCTGTACTATACCTATAGAACTTAGTGAGAAGTAGAAGTAGCTTAAACTAGATCATAATACTTCTATGAATGTTAGAAGTAGAATTATGAATAGTGTGTCCGCTACTAATGTAGGTACTTCTACTACTGGTGCAATTTCATTTAATCAATCTGGTACACAGACTAGAATACCAAATTATGCTGACCCTTATATATCTGCTTATTTTAAAGGTTATCAAAGAGATGAGGTGTATCGTTTTGGTATCGTATTCTATAATAATAAGATGATACCGTCTCCAGTATACTGGATAGGTGATATTAAGATGCCTCATGCTGACTAGATCCCTCCGTTTGTATATTAGGATAATACTTTGATTGGTCAAGCTTTAGGTATTAGATTTACAGTTAAAGATAAACCTGAAGGTACAGTAGCCTATGAAATAGTAAGATGTGATAGAACAGAACTAGACAGATCTATTATCACTCAATGTGTTGGTAGCAATTTATACGAATATAGAATTCAGGAAGACTCCGACGCTGGTCACGGTAGTGAGTTAGATAGTTCTATAGAGATGCGTCCAGCTTATATGCTTACTTATCATAAGGAGAACATTAAAACGTGGACTTATGGAAACAATACTGTAGCAGGTAAAGACTATATTAGGTTTTATTAGAAGACCGATAAGGTTCCTAAACCTACTTATGTAGAAAACTATTTACGAATAATATCCCCTGAGATATGTGTAGCTTAGGCAGATTTTGAAAAGTATTTCAAAGATTCTACATACTTAGATCCTATATGTACATATATGTCTCCTATTGCTCCTACAGGAGTAAATAGAAAAGGCTTACCTGAGAGTTAGTTAGCCTATACTTTTGCACAGGCAGATAGAGTATTACAGTATAATGGCAGCATTAAATAGGTATCTAATTGGAGTGACTTTGTATTTAGAGAAGACGGAGAACTTACAATGGATTTACAGTGTACTGATAAAGACTGGAATCCTATTCCGTATAATGCTAGTATAGCAAAGTACTACTACCCTAAATATAAGAATACAGCTAATACAGCTGTAAACATCCCAATTAGAGATGCAAGATATCCGTCAGATATACCATATAATGCTTATCATGATGTAACTCCTTATAGAGTTACTGTTGGAGAAAGAACTTATACTAACTATGCCATGTCTAATTTTGATACAAATAATCAATAGGTAACACTTGGTGCAGCTGGACCATGTATAATTATATAGACAGAGAACTTAGATAAGTACAATAGTAGATTTAGTGGAGTATTGGATCCTAACTTTAATGAATTACATTCTATTAATGCATTACCAGTATTTAATGTTAAAAGAAGCATAACAGCTCCATATGGTGGTAATACGTATGCATCTAGATAGAATTCTGTATACATAACTACTAATGCTTATAAGAACTCTGGTTCATGTTATGTATATGGAGGAGATACCTTCTTGAATGTATTAGATTACGCTAATATGTTTACTTTCTAGGCTAACGATGAAGAAGATGCACAGTACAGAAGAAGGTATATGGGAGCTTATATACCGTTTGAATCTAGTATAAATATGAACTTGTTTAATGGCAGCATGGCTCATAGAACCTATACTAGTGATAATTACATCGATTCCCATATGCAGTTAGAGCCTACTCAGAAAGGTGTGTATCATGCATAGGATAGACCTTACTACGTATATAACTCTGTATACTCTACATAGTAGACTACTAAGAAGTATGTGCCTAGTTCTATATATGCTGAACATTATTATATCAATGAGTATGGAGAAAGAATTAATATAACTATACCTAATAGAATACTAAGTTCTCAAGTTAAGACTAACAACGAAGTAATAGATTCCTGGAGTAAATTCAAGGTTGCTGATTACTTAGATGTAGATAATCAATGGGGTGATATCAGCAATCTTAAAGTATTTAAGGATAGGCTGTTCTATTTCCAAGATACTGGAGTTGGTATAGCATCTGTCAATGAGAGATCGTTAGTTACTGATGATAATGCCAATCAACTTGTATTAGGTACTGGTGGTATTCTAAGTAGGTATGACTATATTACTAATACTAATGGAGATTCTGTTATAAACGATAGAAGTATAGTAAATTCTGACAATGTACTTTATTGGTATGATTATGATAAAAATGAAATATGTAGTTATTCTGGAGCTGTAAGTCAGATATCTAAGGAGAAGCAAGTACAATCATACCTAAATAGTAATCTAACTAATAGAAAGAAAGGTTACGTTACCTCATTATTTGATAAGAAGTATAATGAAGTATGGTTTAGGTTATTAGATAAGTCTTTAATATTCAATGAGTAGATTGGACGTTTTACATCTTTCTATACTTTTGCCCCTCAATGGTCGTTACCATTGTCAAATAGGTGTGTAACAATGAAGGATATGAACTTTTATACTATAAATAATAAGGATATAAAAGGATTAGAATCTATTGATAAGGATGCTAAGTTAACCATTGTAATTAACAAAGATATGCCTTATACTAAAGTATTTGATAATGTTAGACTTCAAGGTCATTTCAAGGATGAGGCAGGAAATAATATCACAGATGGGATAATAAAGAGCATAGACTTCTATACTAAAGATCAACATACTAACGCTATTCCGGATTATACTACTGGTATGGATTACAGGGAAGATACTTATAGAATTCCAGTTCCTAGAGCAGATAAGAATGAAGACGAACTGTCATTGCCTGCTAGGATGAGGGGTAAATATATGATATGTGATTATGATATAGATAGTCTTAATGAACATACCTTTGAAATACCACAAATTACAACTACTTATAGATATTCATTAATTTAATATGAAAAAGAAAAGAAAAATAAAGATACCTGCAGCTGCTTATGGTACTGCCACTAATTCAGAGATGGCGGGTTTAGTAGCATATAATAACGGGGTAGCGTACAATCCATTATAGTCTTCTATAAATAATGCTCCTACACCTAACGTACCTAATATGCCTACGAAAGGTATGGGAGCTGGCATGAATATGGGCAATATGGTAGGAATGGCAGGTGATGCTGTAGATTTATTATCTAATCCCTTTAAGAGATCTACTGCAACAAGTGGTGGAGAAGCAGCTATGCAATCGGTAGCTAACATAGGTAAAGGAGCTGCTATGGGTTTCACTGTAGGAGGTCCTGTTGGAGCTATTGTTGGTGCTGGTATTGGAGCTATAGGTAGTAAGGGTGAAGAGGCATCTATGTCTAGCTTTACAGATTATAATGAAGGTACTTTGGGTACTGGAATTATGGGAGCTATAGGCAATAAAGGTTTACGTAGAGAGCGTAGACGTATTAAAATGAATGCTTATAATAACAGAGCAGCTGTACAAGGTACTAATGATTTAGAGAATAGATACGGATTAGAATATGGAGATATGGATACTAACACGTTTGCAGACGGTGGTATGGTTCCTTCTTCATTAGCTTATGTAGATGATGGAGAGTTGATTCAGACTCCAGATGGTAGTATTAATCAAGTACCTGAAATGGGTCAACCTTTGGATAGTAATTTAGTATCAATACCAGAAGGTAGTCGTATACTTAGTAACACACTAAAAGTACCTGGAACTAAGAAAACATTTTCAGAATTAGGAAAACAAATGATTACAAATAGAAAGAGTAAGGGCAAAGACAAATTTGCTGAAAATTCTAACATGCTTAATGATAGAAACAATAAGATGATTCACGATTAGTTGTTTGAGCTTCAAGAGCAGTTAAAGGCTAAAAGAGGAATTAAAGATAAGACTAAAAATGTTGAAGCTTTTGAGTCTGGTGGGTCTAAAAAAGAAAGTTTAGAATTAGTAGAACCTTTAGATTATTTTATAGACGATTATACAATACCTACTACTCCACAAGATATAATAACCAATACTAGAATACCAAGAAGTAATCTAACTACTTCTAACAGAGACTACTCTGGTATTATAGATGATGTATACACTTAGGTAGCAACGTTATCTCCAATTATGTCTAATATGTTTACTAAAAATGAAAAAGGAGTTAATACTGTAACTAATCCCTATTCCAACGCTATTAGTAGAACTATGCGTGGTAGACGTTTTAACGTTAATCCTGCTGTAGAAGATATTACCAGAAATAGAGCTATAGGCAATTACAATGTAGGGCAAATGAATACTAATACTGGTGCTAATCTGGCATATAGACTACAAAGTGCTGTTAATACAGACAGAGCTATTGCAAGTCTTAGAAGTCAAGAAAGTAATGTTAATAATCAATACTTAGGAGACTATGCTAACACTATGAACAGTTTAGGACAACAGTATGTTAATGCTGTTAACATCGCTAATGAGGCTAATGCTCAAAATAGAGCTAATACTAGGAACATTAGAAGAACTGGAACTAGTCAATTTAGTCAATGGGCACAGAACAGACAGCTTATGCGTAATCAGAGAAATAGGGACGATGCGATGATGGAATTATATGCCCCATTCTTACAGTCTGGGTTTACTTCTCAAAGTCTAAGCAATTTTAATAAGTATTTAAGAAAGGGAGGTAGTTATGTAGGCTAATAGATTTGACAGAGCTGCTGAAGCTCCAATACTGAATACATACGTACCTATAGATTTTAGTAACTTATATAGAATAGGTGCAACTTAGAAGGAAGCAGTAGACTAGGCGGCTTAGTAGTTTGGAGCATAGTTATAGAAATTTGGTGAATTTACGTCTCCTTCTGACATTGATACAAAACGTTGGTATAACTTAACTACAAATAGACAAGATATATAGGGAGCTATTAATTAGATGGTTAGCAACCCAGATTATTTAAAAGATGCTGCTAACAGAGCAAATCTACAGAGTATACTCAATAATATAGATTATTCAACGTTATCAGAATTGAAGCAAAGTAGAGAAGGAATGTTAGCTAGATAGAAAGCCAATCAAGAACTTATGTTGCGCGGTGGTTATAATCCGTTACTACATGATGTAGATTTCACTAATTATGACACAACTGGCATAGGTATATTCAATGATGTTTCACCATTAGCTTATAAGTCTACAGTAGATATGGTTAAACCGTTTGTAGATAACCTTAAGGGAAGATATCTCGGTAGTAAAAATGGTTTGTTGTACACTGGTGTAGCAGATGAAGATACCGATGCTCAACTGAGACAGAACTGGTCTAGTATTGTTACTTCACCGCATTACGCACAAAATCTGCAAATCATTAAATTACAGAACCCTGGTATTAGTGATGAAGCAGCAGTAGAAGAACTCAATAGATAGATTATCACGGCAGGCAGAGAGTTTACTTGGGATTCTGTTCAACGCGATCCATTGTCTGTAGCTTTAGCTAGAAGAAATCCAGGTTAGGAAGAATAGCAAAGAGGTCTTCTCAATCTTACAGATCAATTGGAAATAACAGCAAATAATACCTTTGATAACGCATTGAAAGATGCCCCTACAGTTCAAGACGCTAGAAAAAAATTGAACGACATATTTGTTCTTAGTGCTAAAACTAATAATAGTTTAAATAGTGCTATTAACGATGTTATTGGAACTTTAAGTAGTGGTATAGGAGCAGAAGCAAACGAGATATTAACTGCACAAGGAACTCAAACTGGTAAAATGACCTCTCAAGGATGGAGAGTCGGTAACTCTTCCTCTGAGTTCTTACTTAGGAAACGTCTTGCAGAGAATTTAATGGACAGATAGATTGGAAGTAGCAGTAAACTGCAAGAAGACTTAGAATCTGGATAGTTTAAAAACTTCTTAGTAGCTGGTACTCCGAATATTACCACAGATGGTTCAAATATTTTCCACAATAAATATATCTTCATACCTAAATCAGATATAGATAATGGTAAATATAATGCTAAAGATTTAGCAGAAGTACAAGGAGACTGGGTGAATCTAAATGAAGATCAGGTAAGAGTAACTGAATCAACTAATGATTATGGTGAAACTAGAACTTCAGTTAATACAGCTCTTAAACAAGGTACATACTTAAGAATTCCAGTAAGTACAGTTGTACCAAGACAAGGTTTAGAGGCAGTTGAGAATGATGCTTTGCATGCAAATAGAAGAAAATTAGGACAAGATGTTAGAGATATGCTGCAAGCTCAATCTGAAAAATACAGATTACATTTAAAATAATATTATGAGTAGACAATAGAACTATACTCTAGGTAAAGATACAGAAAGTAGTATCGTTAGCGAATACCCTAAATACACCTTACAAGGTGATTATGGGTATTCTTACGATTCTAGGTCAGACTATTACCAAAGAAAGTTGGAAGACAGAGAAAGCGATATAAACTACAATAACGAAGTAACTAAGGATGGAAACATTAAAGCTTTAGATGTATATCGTAGTTTTATGGAGAAAAAGGATCAATCCAAGTTAAGTAGATTATAGAATGAAGTCAGAGAAGGAGAAGCTAATTATCTGAATTCTATTAATTTAGCTAAGAATTATCTATTAAGCAAGCAAGAACTTGTTAATCTGTAGAGAAATATTAATACTGCAACAGATTGGACTCCTATACAAATTCAAGCAGCACAGAATAGAATAATTGAATTATAGGACAGTATTAGGAACATAGAGAATGGAGTAAATCAATTAGATCAGAGTGGTAATGTTATATATCGTTAGCCGGGTTTAAAAGACTTAGCTAGGACTAACCCTTATCTATAGGATATATTCTATGAAACTAGACCAGGCAAGCTATTTAGTACTGATAAGTTTAGTTCTATTGCGGATTTGTGGAAATATTATAGTTTTGACTGGTTGGCAGAGGATTATATGTACGATATTAATCCTGGTAATAACTTTAAACACTTATTAGCTAATGACGGTATAAATAATGCAGTATTTGGAAGAACTCATCAACTATCTCCAGATTAGATAGACTATATGTGGAGTAGTAAAAACCAAAGTAGCAATCTAGCAAAGCAGATTGAATAGCTTAATAATGCTGAAAAGGTTGTAAGTTCTCGTTTAGCTGATAAAAATCAGTAGATACAAAGTATGATACATACTTTAAAACACGGTAATTGGTTGTATGCCCCAAGTAAAATATCTGCTGAGTTTAGAGAAAAGCAAGAGAGTAATCAAATATCTGCGTTCAACCCAGAATCTTGGATTTACGCATTGCCAGAATTAGGTACTAGTTATTCTGAATTTGGAGCCATGTTAGGACAATTTGGTACTAGTATGGCTGCTAAATGGGCATCTAAGGCTGTTATAGCTGCAGGTTCTGGTGGTACTGCTCCATTGTTAATAGGTGCAGCAGAATTAGCTACACAAGCCGCTATTACTAATTACACTCGTAATTCAGAAACTCAAGCTGAAGTATTTGATTCGTTTAAGCAGAGAGTGCTAGAAGGTGCAGATTAGATGAGAATTAATTTACCTAGTGTAATACAATCTGCCGATGAGCAGTTGAAAGCTAGAGGCTTTGATACTTCTGAAATGACAGATTATGAAGTATTAGAAAACGCTTTATCACAGAATATAATTACTCCCGACGCTAATTTTAATTAGCTAGTAAATGATTCTCAAAAAGGTCTAGATGTAGTTAGATAGACTAATCAAGCTTTAATGTTATCTGACTTAGCTGAAGGTATGTTTATGTTTGGTGGTTCATATATGAAGAACTACTTTGGTTTACAGAAAGCTACTAAAAGAGCTGTAGGTAATCGTAGTATATCATCTAACTTAGAAACTGCTGTAACTGATAGATTACGTAAAGACGATTTATATGCAGCAGCTGATGGTATCATAGATCGTACTATTGCTAGAGCTGTAGATAAAGCTTGGAAAACTCCTGGAGGTAAAAGTAGAGCATATAATGCTATAAGTAATCTTACTAACATTGGTAAGAAGTTAGGTGTTTCTTACTTCATGGAAAAGACAGAAGAAGGTCAGCAAGGAGTAGTAAGTAATTACTATAGAACTGGTAATTATGATAATGCCGGAGATTATAGTCTATTGTAGGGGGCTGCTAATGCGTTAAAATTAGCAGGAGAAGCTCATATGGCATATTATGGTATTCACCCAGATGAGAATTTGAATGGCGATGCTGATTTACGTAAATCTATGGATATAGGTGGATTTACTGGGTTGTTTATGTCTGGAGCATTTAGTTCACCTGATGTATATAGTGCCACTGCTCAGTATCTTACAGATAGTAATCTTAGAGGATATATTGCCGATGGATACGGTAATGCCGAAAGACAAAACAAAGTAGAGCAGTTTATGAATGCTGCTAGTTCTGATGGAAGAAAAGGTTATTCTAGAATAATTAATAACTTAGAAACGCTTAAGGACAACTTTAAACCTGAAGGTGTTACTAATGAAATGATTGATGAAGACATAAGATTAGTAAACAATATAGAAAGATTATCTAATAATAAGTCTTTACGTAGTATAACTGATGAACTAGGAATAAATGGTAACGATTTTGTATCTGTAGTAAAAAATGCAATATATGTTCAAGACAGATTAAAGGATGCTAACGAAGCATCAGAATCTTCTACTAAAGAAATTGAAAGCATTATTCAGAAGATAAAAGAAGATAGCGATCTGAAAGAAGAAATAAAGCAACATTATTCTGATTATTTAGCTCGCTATGATAAAAAGCGCAGTGATACAAGAAGGCAGATAGTGAATGATTTGCCTGCATCTGATATTACTTTTAAAAGCAAGAAAGAATTGTCTGACTATGTAGATCAACTATTAGGTGAAAGGAATGTACTATCTGAAGAAGAGTATGCAAATGAATTCATGGGTAGAATGGTCGCTATTCAGGATTACAATGACTTACTTACTCTTAGAGATGAACTTAATTCTAGAAAGCAAGATTTACAAAGACTTAGAGATGACAAAAATCTAGATGTAAATGTAGACGGTATATCTGGTATTATAAAGTATGTAGAGTCTCAGATAAAAGAACGTAAACCAGTCATATAGAGATTCTTAGGAGAAGAAGTAGGAGAACAGGTAATGGATCTTGGATTATCTGTTCCTTTTGTAGATCAATTATCTGTAGCTACTATAAGTAAGTATGTTAATGATGGGGCAAGAGCTGATTTATTCTCTCATGCTTTAGCGTACACTACTGGAAAATATGTAGGTGATACTAGTTTGTATAAACCTACTTATAATAATCTTACTGAAGAACAGTAGAAGCAAATACTTACTATTGAGATGTAGGCAGACAAGATCAACGGTAAGACTAGAACTTCTGATTAGATTATATAGGATCATGATAATTCTATAAATGAAGAGTGGAATAGAGACGATAAATTGGCTGACTAGGATTTAGTACAGCGCAAGAGAGCTATGTCTGTTATCCAGAAAGATTTACAGCGTAAGAAAAATCAAGAACAAGTAAGTAGAGAAGAAATAGCTGAAGATACTGGTAATTTATAGGACATATAGGAAGGTACTCCAAACACTGAAACAAAAACACCCCAAACAACTCCTATAGATGAAGCGGAAGAGGTTACTCTCCCTGAAATTCAAATGGCTGAACAAGAGATAAACAGCCTTGAAAATTAGTTAGGTCTGTTAGAGGAAGCTATAGAGGGATCTCCACTACAAGACAGAGTAAGTGTAGACTAGGTAGAATCTGAAGTAGAAATGGATGCAGTTAATAGTACTGATCAATAGATAGAAGATGAAGTACAGATGCAGAATCCTGCTGAAGAAATAACATCTGTAGTACCTACAGATATAGCTGAGGAAGTAGAAGAGCAACAAACAGATGATTCTACTATCGAAGAATCTCAACAATAGTCAGAGGAAGTAGATGACGCTCAATTCACTCCTTCTGAAGAATCAGTATAGGATGAAGAGGAAGGTTCTTCAGAATAGCCTAAAGTAACAGAAATAGAGGATACTCCTTTAGCTTCAGATATTAATCCTCAAATAGAAAATCCAGTAAACATTACAGAAATAGAGGATACTCCTAAATCTGATGAAATTTTTTATGACGCCTAGAATAATGAGTTAGTATATGTACCAGATGGCAATCCCGAAAATGGTATACCTGTAAGTGATCAAGATATATTAGAATAGGCTGCTTTTGAGGAAGCTTATGATTTCGATTCTAGATTACAAGGACCTTCTGCACATTATAATAGAGCGTCTAATGGTTGGGTAGCTGCTAGGAAGAAATTTAGAAGATTACATATAGCCAATACTTTCTTTTTTCAACCTAATACGGATGAAGTTATGCCTATTACTGTGTTTGGTAAACCAGTAAAGTTTATAGGTAAGAATGGAGGCAAAGTTGACAGAAGACCTGGTAGCGAGTTAGCTAAGAATTTGTCTATTCCAGGATGGTTATCTACTGCAGACGATGTATATTATGTTGTTACTTCTTTCAAACACGATATGTCGTTTGATAGCGCTATAGATAATTTAGCAATACATGTAATGATAGAGAAAGATGGTAAGTTGTATAACGCGTCTGTAAGAGCTATTAATCAAAGTCTTTATGACCGTATGAGAGATACGGAGATGACTTAGGATGAAATAGATGAACAAGTATAGAAGTTAAGAGAGTTAAGAGCTAAGATAATCAAAGCTTACGCTCCAGAATATTCTACTACTAAAACATTACCACTAACTGCTAAGAAGCATGTTAAACCTATAGGATTAAGAATAAGTAACGGTTAGTTAGATAACTAGTCGGATGAAGCGGGATTACCTAAATTTAGAAAATTAACATAGGTAAGTGATTTTGGTATAACTGAAGATGCTATTGCTATGTCTGAACAAATAACTAGTGGCGATATTCAGTTTGGATATGGTACTGGTCCATTTGGCGTTGATCCTTTCTCCATAGACGATATGTTTACTAGAGATAAGACTGAAACACAAGGTGTAGGTTATGCTGGTAAAATATACTTTATACCTAAACCTGAGAATACTCCTTCTGGCACTACTACTTTACCTATTATGTTATCTGAGGAATTACATAGAATACCAGGAGTAAATGATTAGGAATAGGTAAAATTAGCGTTCAATGCAGATGGTACACAGAATATAGATAAACAGGGTAAACCTGTTATGCCGTCTACTGCAGAATTAATATTTAATATTATTACCGGCTAGACATCTGTTAGAGGAGCTAATGCTAAGATTATAGATTCTTTTTTACTATCTTTATTGGCAAATAGTGGATCTAATACGTTTACTAATGGTTTAGAAGGTGTTGAAAAAGTTAAATATAATTTCTTAGTAAGGAAACAACTTGGCATATATAATGATGACAAAGGAAATAGATTTTTTGTTAATGGATATTATAGTGAAGATGCTGTAGTGTAGACCCAGGATGGTCCTAGAACTGAAAAAAGATTCAGTACATAGTTTACTAACTTAGCTAGTTTAACAGATTTTGAGAAAAAGAGAATCGTTTTTTAGATTTCGTAGAATATACACTGGAACACGGATAAGGATATCTTAATGTCTTAGTTTCCTCAAGAATTCATAGACTTAATTGTATCTATAGCTAACAGCTCACCTAACTTAGTAAAAGATGAAAACAGTAGAATACCAATATTTTCCAAAGACCTAACATTCTCCTTAAAAGAAATAGGATATACTTTTGAAGATGGCAAAGCTGTAAAAGTATCTGATTCCCCTCTAGTAATTACTTGGGCTATTAATAATGGAATATTAAAGACAGATTTAGGTGAACATGCATTTTATGCTCCATTTATATATGCAGATGATGCTGCAATAAATAGAGAAGAATTATAGAAACAACAAGATAAACCTAAACCTACTGTTAATACTCAAGATAAAGTAATAGAAGATGTAAGTAAACCTTCTCAAGCTAAGACTGCTAGTGGTAAGAAAGTTGTAATTGCTGAAAGAGCTACTCCTGAGAATCTTGAGAAATACGATTTAAGTATACCTAATAATGGCATGAAGGAAAGTCAATACCTTAAATGGGGTATTGTACTTAACCCTAAAACTGGTAAAAGAGAGGTTACTCTTACTCCAATTAAGTTCTTAGGTGGTCTCAAATCAACTATTAAAGGTAGAGGTAAGTTCAATGAAGACTCTGCTAAGAAATGGTTATTTGATAAGTTAGGTATAGATAGCGATCAAATATTAGTAACAGACCAAATGATTAAGTTTGGAGCTAATGAAGAAGCATATGGTTTGTTTAGTGTAGTAATGGATGCGCTTTCTAACGAATTAATACCTCGTATATCTTTATCTAGACAATCTGGTGCAGGTGTAGAATATCACGAAGCATTCCACTATGTAACTCAAATGCTATTAAGTGAACAATAGAGAGCTAAGTTATATCAAGAATATTCTAAATCTAAAAAAAGTGCTAGAAATCTTACTCAAGATGAAGCAGAGGAAGCGCTTGCTGAAGAATTCCGTAATTATGCTAAGGACCAAAACGGTAAAGGTTTATTATATAATGTTATTAGAATCTTTAAGAAGATATATAATACCTTATACTTCTGGAATTCTCATAGAAATATAATCAGAGCTTTTTTCAAGAGTATAAATGACGGTTAGTTTAAGGATTATAAATCCTCTAAGCAAGCATTAGAAGATTTCTATAGCCGTAAACCAGAAGGTCTATCTTATTATATACCTGGTTTATCAAAGGAAGAAGAAGCTAAATTACCTCATATAACTGACCCAGATGTGTTCTATCATGCTGTTAATTCTCTTACTAGTGGAGCGTTATCTATATTTAATATTAGAACCATAGAGGATGTTCATAATCTTAACACTTCTTTGTTATTTGACAGATTACAATAGAATATAGACTTTGGTTGGATATCTGACGAATATGTAGATATTGCTCAAGATATAGTTAATAATAAGGATATTTTTACTAGATATGTACGTAAAAAAATAGAACAATTAGGTATTAGAGAGGTAGAAAAAGTAGATAACGAAGAAGAATCTAGATTAAAAGTAGAGACTGGAGAGCAGCCTGAAAACAATTGGGATAAGAATCAGGGTGAAGTAAGTAAGAAAGATAACGTTAGCTTTAGAGCTAAATTATTCTTCTACTCTATACCTAAGTATGAATACCAATTCGTTGAAAATGAAGAAAATGGTGTTATTACTAAAGAGTTATTCCCTGTACATGATGATATGTTCCAACTCCCTGTAACTGAAGATTTCAATTTCGTATGGAATCAGATTATGGAGAACTTATGGGATATAGATAAGTATCAGGATATAATAGATAGAAGTGCTAATTTAGGTAATACTATTCCTTTCTTTAAATCTTTATACGATATTCTTACTTCGGAAGAAGCACCTATATCTGATAATACTAAAACTTAGTTAGAGATAACTATAAAGAGTTCTAAAGTGCAATTAGACACTATTACTACTAAACATCCTAAAGTAAATACAAGGGGTAAGTCTGAAGATGAAATAGCTAGTGAAATACAATCCAACTTAAGTAAATTTAATTGGGTTGTAGAAGATAGTGATAATTTACGTAAAGTAGGTAGACTTCCTGCTAGATGGTCTGGCATGTTCTTCGCATCTGATGCTATAGATAGAACAGATAGCGGTAGACCTTATATCAAACCAGAGTTTGCTAAATTCTTAAAAGATAGAAGAGGTAAATTAAGTTCTACTTTTAAAATAGTAAGTGATAGAATAAAGAAAGGTAAACCGGTAGATGATACTAAGATATAGGAAATAAAGGATACTTTATTGGATGTATTCAATGCTTTATCTATTCCTATGGATAACTTAGCATTAGACTATATGCTTAATAACTTCTATGTCGGAGCTACCGAATTTGATAAGCTATATAATTTCTGGAAGAGTACTGGAGTTAGTAAGACAGAGAGATTTAATGAAGGTACTTTAGCTACTTTAATTAAACTGTCTGAAACTAAAGATATAGGTGTAAAATCTACATCAGGTGGTGGATACTCTAGAACTTTAGATAGAATGTTTACATTTGGTAGAAATTCTAACAGTTAGATAGCTGTTATGGCAATATCATATGGTAAAGTACATCCTTCTCCTCAAGAATTTAGTGTTGTTGGAGCAGATGGTGCATTGATTTATCCTATTAGTGAGAATAACTATATGACAGATCAAATACGTAATATTAATCAAGATGCTAACGGTAAGAAACAATAGATATTAAGTACTCCATTCTCTACGCATAGTTTGATAGCTAATGCCAAGAATACTAAATTTAAATTGCACACTTTCTTAGCACTGAATATAGATGAATCTAGTAGAGATTATTTCGGCATTACTCCTGTTGAAGATTATATCGCCAAGCTTACTCTTACTTTTAACGATAGAATAATATTACCTACTATGTCTGATAAGAAGACTTGGTATAGTATATCAGGTATCAAAATGGTAAAAGATGTTCTTACTAGTAAATATACTGATGAAGGAGAAGCTAATTATGCAGCTATTGTTGGAGAAGATCTAACAGCTGAAAATTCTACTTATATAGGAGAAAGAAGATTTAGTCAAGGTACTCTTAACATATTTGCTAATTACTGGTTAGATGAGTTTAATGCTGTATGGGATTATTTCTAGAAAAAAGACTATATTGCGCAACATCCTACTTTAAGAGTAGATAATTATCACGGAAAGATCAAGAATGGTAAGATGGATCATACTGGCAACGGAGGTAGATTCAGGTATTTTACTAAATTAAGACTAGGTGAAGATGTCGTAAACATTAACCAAGATCTGGCTAGATTAGAACAATATGGTACTACAGAGGAAGTTCAGAAGTATTTGTCGGATTTGAAGGTATTGCTACTAGGTACACCAAAACCTAATTCTAAAGAAGTCATAGAACCTGATGCTCCTATATTCTCTGCAATAAATCATTTGTTATTGCATGCTACTTAGAGGGAGATGCGAGCTCTTGTCAGAAGAGGTATACTAGGATATTCAAACGGATAGTATGTTAATAAACTAATACCTAACAATATATTGGGCTATTATGAGTCCCAAGTAGATAATAAGTTGTATACTTCTGAATAGGCTGATCTTAAAAATCAAGATATATTATTCTCTATAATTGGATCACATGTAGCTAATTAGGCTATTTCTATTATGGAAGTAGAGAAATGCTTTACAGGAGACCCTGCTTATTATAAGTGGAAACGTAAAAAAACTAAGAGATATAAAGTTACTAAAGAAGGACATTTTAACTAGACTTTCGATATAATAACTGGCAAGGACGTAGACAAGACTAAACGTTTGTCTTCAGTATTATCAACCGGTACTAATCTTAGAACTGTTTGGGACAATCCTACTGAAAACGATACCAAAGTAACTGTAATGCATTTAGCCGATAATATGCTTGGTTCTGATTATTATAATGAATTAAAAAGCATATTCCGAAACTCTATTTTACGTGACTTATATAGTGAAGCGAATCCTGGTTTAAGTGACAACGCTATAATAGAAGCTTTATCTACTAAATAGAAAGAAGACGCTTTCTATAATTCTCTCACTAAGAATCAAAAAGAGTTCGTAGATAGTTATACTAATGCTAGCGCTAGACCGTATGACTTTAGAAGAGACGATAAAGGAAATATCGTAGATGGTAATATCAATCAATCTGACGCTGCGGTATATATTCGTCCTGCTATGTATAGGCGTATTATGAAAGCTTTAGGACAATGGAGTGATGCTGTCGAAGAAGCTTATCAAATAATGGAAGGAGAAGATGAATCATGGATGAATAAACCAGAGTTATATCAGAAAACTTTGGCTCTTGTAGTTAAGCCTTTAAAGATGGTATACTTTGGGGACCATAGAGAAAGTGATATAAATCTGAATGTTCCCGTATTTGATAAGATGGCTATGTTCCCATTATTCAAAGTAATAGCTAAAGCTGACAATAAAGTTTTATACGACCGCATGAATAATGAAGACCTAGGAGTAATTGATATGGTTACTTTTGAATCTGCTGTTAAGGTTGGTGGTAGAACTAAATTTGAGGCTTATGAAGGACCTAGGAATGAACATTTTAATGTAGAGGGTTTAAATAAAAAATCCTTTAATCTTACTAAGAAAGAAGGAGATTTACCTGTATTTGTTTAGGATATTCGTAACTTACGTTTACAGTTGAATACAGACCCACATGAGCATATTGACCGTTCATTTGGTACCTAGGCTGTTAAAATATGTTTAGGTAATCTTATAGATGATCGAGTATACGGTACTAATAAAGCTACTACTAAGACTGGTCAATAGATTAAGACTCAAACAATGGATGCTATTAATCGGTTATCTGACATAGGTTATAAGAGAATAATTAAGAGATTCTTCCATAAAGGCAAACTGAATAATAAGGCTTTATCAGATTATTTAGTCAGTTAGGCAGTTAGTTCTGGTATGTCTGATGAGTTTGTTAAAGGTCTTACTATTGATTAGGACGGTAATATACTTGTACCGTTGGCAGCTTAGAGTAGTAGACAGTGGATTGAAAGTAGAATTGTATCGTTCATAAATAAAGAAGTAGTAGATATTAATACTCCTGGTGGTTCTGCTATTCAGATGTCCTCATTTGGTTTAAAAGCAACAGATGCTAGAATGAAAGAATCATAGTTAAATGGTGCATTTAATGGTGGTAATAAACTTAGATTCCTGAATAAAGATGGAAGCATGGATGTTATTCTGAGTACTAACTTCTTTAGACATATAGTACCAAAAGAATATTAGACTTCTTATGGAGATATGAAAAAATGGTTAATTGACCATAATGTAATTGGTGCTAATTCAATTCCTCAAGGTATTGGTTATCGTATCCCTACTCAAGGTTTGTCTTCTACTTTTTCATTTAAAGTAGTCGATGTACTTCCGGACAGGTTTAGTGATACTATCGTTGTTCCTGACGAATTTACGGCAATGACTGGTTCTGACTTTGACGTTGATAAACTGTATATTGCTATGTTGAATTATGATGTAGATGGTAATATTATTCAATATACTAATGATGATATAAGCAAACAAAGTTCTGAGGCATTATAGAATATGATAATATAGAACTATCAATTAGTAGTGTCCGATACTAAGAATATGGCTGAAACTAGAGCATCTATTGATACTCTTACAAGTATGTTATAGGATGAGGTGTTACCTTTGATATCAAGTACTAGTAAACAAGAGGCCGATCCTTTCTATGAACTATTACCTTCTTTTCAAGAATCTAGAAAGGAAGAATATACTAGTGGTAAAGCCGGTATTGCTCCATTTGCTCTTAACTCCACTAATCATGTATTAACACAGTTAATGCATCTTAATATGATATATAGTCATAGTAATGTATACCAGTTAGGAGATTTAGATGCTATTAAAGGTCAAGATGGATTTAGAATTCTTGACTGGTTATCTGCTATGATTAATGCTCACGTAGACGTAGCTAAAGACCCTTACATTATTGCTTTGAATGTTAATCAGGTTACTTATAATATGACTAACTTATTACTTAGAGGTGGTAAAGGTAAGAATACTTTCTATTTCTTAGCTCAACCTATATTAAAAGAATTATCCAATAGAGTCATTAATAGTAAAGGAGTATATGGCGCTGAGAATCTGTAGGAAAACTAGATAATCACTGGATTATACAATGTATATGGTAAGTTACTTAAGGAAGCTATAGACGCTCTGCCAGAAGGTGAAAATAAACAAAATTGGAAAGCTAAATATAATGGTTTAGCTGAAGAAATTGGTTACTCTGCATATCCTGGAATAAAAAGTGAAGTAATAGATAAGACATAGGTATTTGATGAATCCAGTCTTATATATGCTTTAAAGAATAGAAAATAGGATAATTTATCATTCTTATATCAATAGATCATTGTATTACATGCTTATAAAGAACTAAGTATGGATGCCAAAACACTTAGCGAATTGGTGCATAGATCTCAAATTGATACTAAGAAATTTGGTAATAATCTCGCACTATAGTTAAACTTTGTGAATTCATATCAGACGTTCATATATGATAATTCTGGAGTATTTGAAATAAAAGGTAAAGAAGTAGACGATGCTTTGAAATACTACTTTAGTAATACATTCTTAAGTAAGAAGTTATATAACGCTACTACTATAGCTAGAAAGATTCTTAAGAGTCAAACGTTTCCTGCAACTTGGACTTACTAGAATATATTTAATTCAGTGATGGGTAATATCGTAGGAGGAGATATTATTAAAGGTACAGACGGTAATGATTTAATATCCTATGAACACTAGGGTGATAAGAAGTTTGTTCAGAATATAAATAGAATGATTGATAGTATAATTAGAGCTAGAGCTACTTCTAACACTGATTTCCTTAAAATGACAGATGATCAATTTAGAGGTATGTTTGTAGGTAAGAATACCATGTGTTCTAGATTAACTAAACTTAAGAGATATCTGTTACTTAATAAAGATGCTTTCCCACATCTTATTAATCAAGATGGTACTATAAAGAATGAATTATTAAATTATTTATAGGAATATCCAGCAGATGGCTTAGAAGGGCAGAATGTAGACAGAATTATTCTATCTGAATCATCGATGAATAACGACTATGATAGGGAGAACCAGTTAATATCTGCTTTTGCTCAATTACTTGAAGATACTGATGATGTAGTTAGAGAATTTGCAGAAGATTTGGTTAAATATGCATATTATACTTCTTATGATGAAAGAGGAGTAAATGCGTTCTTCCATTTAGTTCCTATTCAATATAAGATTGATAACGGTTATGTATCTAATATTAAAGAAGTATTAGACCAATTTAAAAATGGAGGAGATGTATCTGGATATAGCTCTATAGCTCAAACTGGTGATGATCCTCAATCTATGAGTTTTCCTTCTATTAGATTGACTATAGCTAGAAACATGTGGGATGACCCTAACATAGTTCCTAAGTATAACATCAATCTTAAACCTAATAGTAACGATCCTTTCCAACAACAATAGGAAGACCGTTCTAAGAGTAGTGATTATGATATTGTATTGTCTAAATCTAGAAGTAATATTGGAGGAAAAGCTATTACAATGTATGATAGCTTTGCTGTTCCTCACTATAGAACTAGAAGAGCTGAATTTATAACTGTAAATAATGGTTCTGGGTATAATACTTCAATTCAATTATATCAATTAATTGGTGAAATAGCTTATGTAAATGATGAAGGTAAGAAGAGTAAAAGAGGGGCTAAACTAATCTATAAGAGAATACCTAAATTAGGTATTAAAGAAAACGGGTTTAGAGTTAATGAATTTGCAAAAGGTGGTTTGGATATATCAGCTTTTGATTAGAATGCGTTTGATGAAAATGTATTAACTGACGATAGTGTTATAGCAGAAACTGCAATGTCTAGAGTTAAATTACCTAAATTAAAGGATGAAAGTAGATTTACTAAACAGTTTATACCTCTTAGTTCAGATAATATTTAGGTAAAAATAAACGGAACATAGAAGCAAATAGAAGGTGATGTATCTGATACGCAAGTAGTAGATACTACCTTTAATATAGATCCGTTATCTGAAGATAATGTAGTATATGATGAAACAGATGTATCAGACTTTGTCAATGTTAGTTTAGAAGAATCATTTGATGGATCTGAAGCTATGGACATCATAAATGAATAGTTAGATATATTCTCTGATATGCAAGAACAATTCTCACAAGAAACGGAAGATCCTTTTGCTAATGTAGATACTTCTTCTATTGCAAATGAAGCTTTCAACATGGATATTACTGAAGATGTGGTAGATATGACTTATCTCGCTGAAATGGGTAAGAAACGTAAAAAAGAATGTGAATAATTATGCAGTGTTTAAATTTAAATAACAAAGAAGTAAAAGCAGCTGTTGATGAAGTTGCTAGAGTGTTAGGCAGTGAAGACGCTGCTTATTATATCATATCTGAAAATAATGGTTATGCTATAGACTAGGGCCCTGACGGGTCTTAGTCTGAGCTATTTTCAGACCTTTTAAGACGTTTTGACGGAAATCGTCATCAAGCTATTAGATAGATAGCTAAAACGTTTATACCGGCTTAGGAACAACCTTCTGACTTCTTTTCAAATATAGGTGATATTACTGGTACTTGGTCAGATGGTTCTCCTCACATGAGTACCACATCAGGGCAAGTGGTTGAGAAATTAAAATAGTATATATCAAAAGATTCTATAGCATACTAGATAGTTGATTTATTCTCTGATACTGATGTATATATTGGTATAACAGAAGAAAAAGATCAATTAGCTAATGGGGATTACATGTGGTATAGTGATAATACTCACACTATATGGATTAATAAAGAGATATTTGAAGAAACAGATATGGAGTACAATGCAAAAAGTATTGTACATGAAATGGTTCATGCATTTACTTCAAGATCTTTTGAAAATGTTAAAAATGGTGTAGGTACTGACCTGGAAATAAAGATATATAATAAGGTAAAAGACTTATTAGAATTCAATAGAAAACTATATTAGGAGATATATGATGAAAAAGGTAAGTGGACTGGTGCATTATATGGGTTAAAAGATGAATATGAATTTATAGCTGAATTTCTTACTAATGAAGAATTTGTAAATAACATAATAGATGATGCTAGATAGAAAGGATTATTTGAAGAAGCTATAAGTAAAATAAGAGAAGTATGGTCTGCAATCATTGATTTACTTACTGGAAGAGAGCATGTAAAAAATACAGAAAATACTAGAGGTCTGTTAATGGAATTATTATCTTTCAATTTAGAAGATAATAATGAATCTGCTAATGTTAGATTTGAGAAGTCATTAAACAATAAAGTTAAGCAGCTTGAAACAAATATTCATGAAGCAGAGAAATATAACTTTGATACTAAAGAAGAGTTAGATAAGAGATTATCTGATATAAGATAGAACTTACTATCTGGTTTACAGTCTAGATTACGTAGTATAGATATTACTGATATATCTAAAAGAACAGAAGTAATAGAGAACATAAAATATCAGATAGCTAATTTATAGAATAATGCTATAAATGATTTTGATGTTATTGCTTCTTTTATTACAGACTTAAAACTAGATGTTAGAGATGTAGGTAATAGAGTAGTAGAAGCTTATAAAGGTTAGGCTGATGCTTTAACAGATGAGGAACTTGTAGCTTTGAATAAGAACTATTTTGCTTTTTACTGTGAGTAGGCTAAAGATATATATAATTCTTTAGTAAACATGAATACTTATAAACAAATTGTAGGAGAATCAAACTATAATAAATTAATGACAGAACTACAATTATGTAAGAGTATTTTAGATTAGAGCTATGATGCAGTTAAGCGTATGCAAGTAGTTAATGCCTAGAGAATTATGTTAAAGGAAGGCATGAAAGTAAATAGCCCTACTATATATAACTATATATCTGAAAATACTAGAAAAACAGACTTTGATATTAGCTACATTACTAGAGTATTAGGTTCTGGAGATAGAATCAATGATGAAGCTATTAAGAGTTTATTTAATATACTACAGAATACTGAAAATAGTATAAATGAAGTAGTATTTCAAAAAGCTAATGAACTAAACAAACTATTAAAAGTAGCAGGAAATAGAAATCAAAAGCTATTGTTTGAAGTAGATGAGAATGGTAATACTACAGGTTATATAATTAGAGATTTGAACTATGGTAGATTCTACAAAGACTTAAAATAGTTTAAAGAATAGTTATAGAAAGAATTCGGTGTAGACCATCAAACTCTTCAATTACCTGAGAATATAGCTACTAGAACAGAGTATAACAAAAGACTTAATAAATGGTTATCAGATCACTGTGAACGTAAATATACTAATGAATTCTATGATTTAATGAATTCTCTTAGCCCTGAAGCAGCTTCAGCAAGAGAAATAATAATGTCTAAGATAAGAACTTTATCTAATAAGTATAGAGATAATAATGGAGTAATTCATTATGAATCAATGACAGATGAGGAATGGAATACTCTACAACAGTATGAATTAGAAAAAAAGGAATTAGCTAGTATTTACGATATATACGGTAATGAAAAGCCAGAAGGTTCTGTAGAAAGAAGAATAGCTGATGAACTTACTGAACTAAATAATAAATTATCAAAGAATCTTAATAAGAACTATAATCAATAGAAATTCCAAGATTTGATTGAAGAAAAAAGAAATAGTCTAAGTAAGCATGAATTTAAAAAGTGGATGGATCGTAACACTAGAGTTGTATATACTGAGGAGTTTTACGAACAATTAGCTAATTTAGATAGAGCTGACTACGGAGAAGTATATGCTGAATATAATAAGTAGAAGAGAGCTATCTTAAATATGTTCAGAGATAACCGTACTGGTGAAGTGAATCCTAAATTAATGCCTAATTCTACTAAGAGATTACTAGATTAGTTAGAGATTAAGATGAATAATATAAGAAAGTCATCTAAAAAAAAGAGATCAAAGACTGAATTTAGTAAGATAGCTAGAGTAGTAGCTACTGAAGCTTATAAGAGAGATGAAGCAGCTGCGCTGGCAAAAGACCAAGAAGTTCCTGGTAGTTCAGAGGTATTCTATTTAACTAATACTTATAATACATCTACTGGAACTGCTCCTAAATCATGGTATACAAAGATTGCTCCTAAAGACAGTAAGTATATACAGGTTATTCCTTCTTCTAATTTGTCTGAATTATCTTCAGAGTCTCCATTTGTTAATAAGAACTACAAATAGGATAATGATGAGTATTATCAGCCTAAGAGGTCAATATATGATAATAGTAAAGCATATAATGAAGCAATGTCTAATAAAGCATTATCTGAGCTTAGAAAAGCTTTAATAGACACAATGGAGGAATCTAATAGTAAATTAAATAATCTAGAGTATTTAAACAAATATAGATTACCTCAAATATCAGGTAGTTTGTATAAACATCTTAAAGCATCAGGATTTAATCCATTTGCTGCTATAGGTAACTATTTGTTAGATGCTGCTACTGTAAAGAATGATGATGTTGGTATAAATAAAAAGGTTTTAACGTCTCCAGATGGTACTTCTTTAGCTCTTATTCCTCAATACTTTACTAAACAGCTAGACGATCCAGCTACTATATCAGCAGATATGGTAGGTTCTGTTATTCAGTATTTTAAAATGGCAGAAAACTTCAAACAGAAGAATGAAGTGAAAGGTAAAGTAGAAAATATAAAGTCATTTTTATCATAGAGAAAGTATACTGGTACTAGTACTATAGGTTCAATTAAGAGAGTATTTACCGGTAAACAAGAACCTAAACTTGGAACTGATACTAATATATATAAGTTTGCAGAAAAGTTTATTAATATGAATCTATACGATGTTAAGACTAATGCTTTATCTATATCTATTAAAGACAGATAGATAAGTATAACCAAGCTATTAAAGACTATTACTTGTTATGGTACATTACGAAATCTTGGTTTAAACTTCGCTTGTGCATTTACTGGTTTCTTTACTGCTGCTCACGCTCATCTTGTTAATTCTTTAACTGGTAGATATTATACTTTTAGTAATGCAGTAAGCGCATTTAAAGATATAGTATTCGATTTATTTAAACACGGTTTAAGTGTTGGTAGTAGAACATATAAGAGCGAATAGATGGCTTATATGGATTACTTTGAAGTTGGTTCTACTATGGATAGTTTGTTTACTAATACTAATAGACCTAAATTTATAAATGTCATTTAGAAGTAGTGGGCTTTTGGATTATACTCAGTATCTGATTATTTTATAAAAGGTCAAATACTAAATAGTGTAATGTACGATTATAAATACATTGATGGACAATTCATGCATCACGAAATGTTTTATAATAAATATGGTAGAACAGATGAAACCTAGTAGAGATGGAAGAAAGCTAAATCATTTAAAGCTTTAACTAAGTTTAGTGCTGGCAAAATAGTTGCTATTTCCCCAGAGTATCAACAAGCTGTAGATAAAGCTAAGTTTACTATCGGTAATGCTGCTAGATAGTTAGCTGGTTCTGCAGATGGTCAATTAAGTCCTTTACAGAAAGCCTAGATGAGCGCTAATGTATTTGGTGCAATGTGTATGATGCATAGACAATATATCCCTATCAGTCTTCAATAGAGTTTTACTATGGATAGGCAATGGGATTATCAAACTCAAAGAGAAGTAGAAGCCATACTTAAAACTCCGTTTAGAGTATTTGCTCAAACTTGGAAAGACAAATCAGGAGCAGACCTTCTTACTACTGTTTTAAAATAGACTTTTCTTAATAGAGGTTTTTCAAGCGAGTTAGATAGAACTAATATTAAGAAGTTGAAGATAGAAGTAGCATTGTGTATGTGTTTATATCCTTTAATAAGGAATGTTCTGAAAGAAGCGGCAGATAAGGATAAAAGGAATATACTTCTTAATCTATTTGCTTACGTAATGGCTAGGACTGTTTTTGAAACTATTGCTCCATATAACCTAGTAGATATATATAGCACTATTAAAACACCTACCCCGCTATACTCATTATTAGATAACGTTGGGTCTGTAATTTCCTATCCTTACGATTTGATATTATCAAATATAAGAGGAGAAAAAAGTAAATAGGGTAAAACAATAACTAGAGGTGCTTATAGAGGAAAAACTCAATTAGAAAGAAATATATGGAAAATAACTCCATTCAAAAATCTAATTGAATTAATTGATATTCTAAGTAAACGTAGATATTATGATACTTAGATTACGGGTGATTAAAAAATTAAAGGCAAGCTTTTCACAAAGCCTGCCTTTTTTGTGTAGAGTAATTCTTAAAGTATAGTATCATAAAATGAACTATCTAAATAATCTTTCCAAAGTATTGCCATACTTAATATAAATTCTTTAGTACAAAATTGCGTACCATTAGTTTGCATTATACTGAAATCAGCTTTTTGGTCATTAGTTTTTAACTTAAACCTATAACAAACTACATTATCCTTTATTATATCATTGTAAAAGAACTCATTTTCTTGAATTCTTTTTACTATATAATATCTGGGATATGTTTTATACTGAAGTATTAAAAACTCTTTATCTATAGTAATATCTACAAATAAATCTGAAGTAAATACTATTGGATTTATTTTAAATAGGGTTGCATAATAACGCAACCCTTTATTATATTTATTAAAGTATATTTTCTTCATTAATATCTATAATTTCATCTACTTCATATATTTCCTCACATGAATCTGTAGTTATAGCAATTAGAAAATCATTTAATGTTTTAGGCTCAAAGTTCTTCAGTTCCATCATTTTCATAATAATTACGAGTATGATCCCAGTTATTACTCTGATAATGATATGAAAGTTCTGATAATGTATCGAAAATTATGTCTTTACTGTTCATTAACTCATTTTCGTTTAACATATTAAATACCCTTACTTCATTATTACTATTAGTCTGAATAGCAATAATGTATGCTTCGCAATCATAGTCTGAAATATCAATCTCTTGATCGTTCATATACCATGTAATTGCAAGCAAATAAAATGCAATTTGTCTATAATAATCATATGTCTCTACAGAATGTTTAAAATTATAGACATCAGCAGTTGTCTTTAAATCAATTACTATAATCTTCTTATTAACGTGGTCAATCTTAACTCTGTCTAACAAGGATTTACAAGGTAATTTATATTTTGGATCCTCCCAGTTTATGTGAAATTCATTATGGCATTCACAACCTAGGTCATTTGTAAGTAATTCATTTGCTTTTTTATGCTCATCAATATTTTTCTTAATATTTTTAAGCATATTTAAATCAGCAAAAGATATTACTTTTTTTGTTTGTTCTAAAGATCTTGATTTAATATACTCACTATACTTTAATTCAAAATCTTTAGCTATAGCTAATTTAGCTTCATTCGATAATTTATTACTGTAAGCGTTATTATAAGCATCTAATAATATCTTATCATTATCTTCTAATGGATTAGTAGCCTTTAATGTAGTATACCAATCACAAAAATCTTTTTGTTGTTTTACTTTAGGTGTATCGTATTCAAGGATCATATAGTCATTCCAGAAATCCTCTGGTTGAAGTATATACTCATGAATCATAGTACCTTTTTCAAGTTGAGGCAGTTTTAATCCTTCCTCTTTACCATCAAGCATATCTCGATAGTATCTTGGTCCTTTCTTCAAGAACCAACCTATTGCAGAATTTGATATTCTCGTATTGTCTTCATAATACGGGATTTCTATTTTCATGCTGCTATTGTATTTTCACATGCTCCTATAAAGTATTTATTTTTTTAATATCTTCTGATATACTAATATCATTAGATGTATCATCAGACTTTATAGAAACTATAATTGTTAGAATGTCATCCCAACTTGGATGGCTATATTCATTGTAATTAATATTACTAGTATCTAAGTCTACAGTGACAATCTTTAAATTCTTTCTTTCTGAATAACTGTTAGTTAATATTGAACAGTTATGTTGGTTCAAATAACCATATGATATTCCATCATGCCAATGCCCAAAAAAGTGATGCATATACTTACCAAAACAATAGTACTCTAGAACCTCATTGTAATTAGGGTTCTCATGTGTTAAAAGTATATTACATTCAGGTATATTCTTATATGGACATTCTTCATATACAGGTAATTCAAAAGCCCATTTCTGCCAATGAATTGGACTTATCCAAGGAGTTCCATAGAATCTTACATCTTTATATACATATAGTTCATCTATAAGTATTTTTAACTTATCAGGTACATCGAAATCTGGTTGCTCTCCTTCGTACATATTTTCTAAAAAGAAATCATGATTTCCAGGAGTAATAATAACTTTCTCACAAGGTAAAGATTCTACCCAAGGAAAGAAAGTATCTATGAACCATTTTCTACTCTCTTCTAAGTCTCTTTGAACACTAAGTTCTACTATATCTCCACAGATGCATAGAACATCACATTTAGGTAATTTAAAATCTAAATTACCATGTAAGTCACTCACTCCGCATATTCTCATATTGTAAGTGTTTCGTTAGTTTATATATCAATATACTATAAAATAGTATCATTTTAGTTTCTTTATTAATTCATCTACTTCTTTCTATGTATGTACTACATAAAAATCTATATCTAACTTATTAGAATATAAATAGTATCTGAATAGTTTTTCACGTAAAGGCCATGCCTCATTGGGATAACCTTTGCATTCAATAATGAAATTTTTACCTACAAAATCAGGTAAATAAGTCATAGGACGATATTTCCTATCATTAAAAGTAAAAGCTGGAAGTAGCTCATATCGATGCATCTCGTAATCTGCCGTGATATCTGCTTCTTTCAGCTTTTTATATGTATAAGTCTCTAGTTTACTACGAAATTTAATTCCATTATATTCATTAGGAGTTGCATTCCGAACTTTCCCTGTTGACTATTTCTTCCTTCTTTTCATCTTTCATTAAGATATCAATTGCATTTTCAATAGTAGAAATAGTATCTCTATCAATTCCTTCAACGTATACTCTTGCCATACCAAATTTTAGTTTGATTTGAGAGTACCTAAAATCTTTAGAATCTTCTATCCAACCTGTAAATACTTTGTCAAGTAAGTCTATAACATATGAATTGTCTATATCTAATCCATAATGACCTTCCTCTAAGTAATCTTTATACTTATCGTTAAATTCGTTAACTGTCATAATTATTAGTAGTAGTTCTTTTTAGTTACTCCCATAGTTTCTTTACCATTAGAAACATAGTAAATACTTCGTGTCATAATTTTATTACCACATAATATATTATTCCAACTAAATTTTACTACTTTCCATAAATTTTTATAGTATTCATTAGTTTCCTTAATCTTACTATTTAGTATATTTATAAAATAGTTTAATAAGAATGCAGGAATACCATACATAATAAGAAGTACTGACAATGGTATAGCTATAATACTTCCTAATGTCTTAAAAAATTTCTTCATATAACCATTTTTTAATAGTTTCAAATCCATTAACTTTAATAGCATCTGATATATCTTTAGCTTTAAACTTTTTATGTACTAATAAGCCTTCTAAGCCTGTTTTAAGGCTCATTTTGCGAAGATATTTAACACCAGCTTCATCTCTATCAAAGATAATGATAATGCGCTTAAATCGTTTCTTAAGCTGTTTTAGTACCTTATCTGGAATAAAAGTACTTTCGGAGGATGGAGAAATTGCAGCTATCCCCATTTCGTATAAACACATGACATCTTTCATACTCTTTGTAATAATGAGTATATCTCCAGTTTTAGGTAACTGTTTATAACCCTGAATATCTAATTCAGTTAGATTGTTACGCCATTTTGTATATTTGTCTGCTAAAGGTCTGTATATCTTAAAATGATTATACACCTTATACGCATACATAGGATTAGTATCCTTATAAATACCCTTTACAATTCCGTTACATAGATAATACTTAATACTACTTACTCCAAACTTATTCAGAGTAGTAGTAGAAATATTGAACTGAGACCAGTAATTGATGTCTATTAGAGTAAAGTCTTGCCTTACAACACCAATTACAGTCTCTGTTGACGGTATATATTGCTTAGAGCTAACGAGTTGCGTATCCTTAGTAATTTTAAGCTTACTAACTATATCTTTTAGTATATCAGAATAGTTAGTTATGCCTGTAAGTAGAGATACAAATTTGATTACATTACCGCAATCTCCTGTACCGTGATCTTTAAACATTAACTGTTTAGTAGTCCTACTATAGAAACATCCAAATGAAGGATTTTTATCTTTCCTAAATGGACTATTATATATCATACCTACTTTAAAATTACCTATATACGCTGTATATATATCATATTCTGTCACTTTAGATAGTATGTAATCTAAAGTAAGAACGTCATCTTCTTGTATGTTTGTAGTATCGTAAACCATATGATATATTGTTTAGGGCCCCGTATGAGATTTGAACTCATATTCCTAAAGTAACCTTTAGTGCTTACCATTTAGCAGAACGGCGCCATATAAAACGTGAGTGCATACTATTCAAATTCTGTGAATTTCTATAGTGTAGATTTTTCGTCTTCTACTATCGACCTCAGCATTACCTGTAAGACCAATTAGGATTTAAACCTAAGTCTCTATATCACACAGCGGTATGCTACTCACGTATCGCTATATAATGCCTAGCGTAGGCTGCTATTTTTTAAAGACTATTAGAAAGGAAGATCACTATTTTCTAACGGATTATCTTCCTTCTTCTCATTGTCTGCTAACACAGGACGAGTAAACTGGTCTATGTTAAGCTCTGTAATCATACTCTTCTCTCCTTCAGGTAATACCATTGGTTCGATGAATTTGAATTTACAATAGCTAGGCAATGTAGTATAGCCTTTTTTATTATATACTATCTTTACTTTAAGTAATATGTTTTTGTTTGCTGCATTTAGCAAATTAACTACCCAGTCTGCAAATTCTTTGTAAGATGTACCAGTAAATACTAGAGCTTCTTTAGGATAAAAACACCCTAATATCTGAAGTATGCGCTTTACTTGTCTACTTCCTCTGGCTTGGTATTCTTCTTCAGACATACCTGGCATTTTACCAGATTCCCATTCTGTATGAATGAGCTCCTGTCCATCTTTTTCAAACTTTATTTCAAGAAAAGTATTTCCATTAATAGATTTATCTACTCTAGCAGATACAAGTTTCACGTCATCGTGAATACCTGCTTCTAAATACTTACTCTTGCTATCTGTAATTTCAATCTGGTTTGCTAATTCTGTACTATAAATCATGACTTATTTCTTTTGTTAAGGAAGTAAGCATAGATTCTAACCTAAAAGAAGCTATGCTTACTTTATAGGTTAATTATTCAGGTAAATATATTCTATCCCAATGAGTAATAATATTATTATTATCATCACTCTCTGCTAATACTATGTTCTGTCCTCTTAAGTGTGGTGCTCTTGCTTCTCTTACTGAATTATCTCCACCTTCAAATGAGATTCTAGTCTCATTCTTCTTTCTATATACATAGCCTACGGCATCTGATTCTCCACATATGATATTAGCAAGCTTACCTACTAAATCAAGAGACATCTCTGACATTTCTTCTCCATCTTTATTAATCATCTTATCTTTAAGATGACCAATAAGAATAAAGTTATCACACAAGTCTCTGAACATGTCTATTACTTTTCTCACAGCTTGCTGTAAATACATATAACCAGAACCATTAGGCAATGTCCTAACATCTGTTCCATTATATGTCTTACCCATAGGAGTAGCTTTATACAGCTGAACCGCATAGCTTAGACATATCTCTTCAAGTCTTGAAGCATTATCAAGAGTAATATATTTATACGGTTTCTTACCCGTTTCTTTAATTTCTGTTCTAATAGCATTTGCAATTTCACCTAAATCTTTTACAGATCTAGCTTGTACTGCTAATGCCTCAAGGAATTCAGAACCTCCTTCTAAATCGACAATAAGATTATTATCTAATTTAGATGCTAAAGTAGTTTTACCAGCTTTAGGTTTTCCAAAGATTATTAGAAATCTAGGGTTTTCTACTTTAGCTTTAATTTTTTCTTTCGGTAATACAATCATAAAAAGCTATTTTTGTATTCCTATTCTGATATTCTCTGATATTTTTCTGATAGTACGGAATAATTCTAATATTAGAACCAATAAGTTTTATTGTTCTTAATCTTAATAGTAATATCAAGTATAATTTTCTTTGTCTTGGGTTTCAGGTGGTTCAAAGAACCTGTTGCAATCGGTATGATTTCGTAACCGATCTGTACGAAGTTATCAAAAATCTTAATCGGAGTACCAAATTCGTCTTCAAAGTCATAATCTTTGATAAACGGATAATTCTTTTTAGCATACAAGTCAATTGCATTAATTGCGCTAAAGAATTCAGTTTCCAAATCAAAATTAGTATTATCAGTAGCAAATGCATAGCTACCTGCAGGTAACCAACCTACATTGTGTGTATTACTAATACCTAAAGTAATTAAATCACCGGCACCAGCATATTCAATACCATAATTGTGCTTAGGATAATCACTCTTGCTTTCTACTGTTAACCACGGGTATGCAGTAATCATACGATCCATTAACTTCTCTTTATAAGTCTTAGCAGTGTCAATAGTTTTCGGTAATGTAAATGTATATGTTTTCATAAATTTCAGCCTTTTTTAATTGTTATTACTAAACGAAAATTTCTTTGCTGGTTCTTCATCTCGTATAGTTTCAATTAAATTATTGTATTTCAGATCGTTTTCAAACTCTAATATTGCACATTCTCCTGCATCTCTATTTTTTAACATATGCAGAAAGACTTTGTTCTTAACTAGTAAACGATTTGGTCCATATTGTTGGATATTGAGTAATTCCGGTCTGTGAATACAGATAACATAATCTGACGCATGAAATATCGTATCAGCGGAAGAAATATCGCTACGCATTGGATAATGCATAGATGGATTATTAATTCTATCAGGAGCCTCAATGTTTCGATTCATCTGTGATAACTGAATTATAGTAGTATTAGGGTACTTCTTTACCTTAATAAATAGTTTCTGTAAATCTGAAATCACTTGCAGTGCACTTTCACGTCCTTGACCTTCAACAAGTAAAGTATGATCTAATATGATCACAAATTTTTTGTCTTTGGCTTTGTTTTCGTAAAAGTAATCTATAGTAGAAGCTATATCTTCAACAGAACCCGGTGTATCTACATAATATATCGGATATGATTTTATCTGTTGAGAAGCCTGTTCAACTTTGGCTAATATATCATCTTCTAACTCTATATTAGCGCTATATAGCTCAGTAGTAGTTTGCCTTAACTTACTACTTAATTTTCTACCTACCTGCCTAGAACTTAACATTTCAAATGAAAAATTAAGTACTATAACATCCTGATTAGAATTTAAGTCTATTAAATCAGTTTCTAACGTATTAACAAATGATGATTTACCACTACCTGATATACCTACTATAGTATATATTGTATTTGGTTCAATTCCACCCATACAGTTTCGATTGAACTTATTCCATCTAGTTCTTAAAGAAATAATCTCATGATTCTTTCTTTTTCTAATATATTCTACTGCTTCGTTAGTTGCAGAGGATATATGACGGAATGATAGTGTTTTAGTAGATGTTTGCTCCATAATCATTACTTATTATAGGTTGGTCTACTTTCATTTGTTCCTCGCAAGTCTCCCACTCATGTTGAGTGAGCCATTTCCACATAGTCTTCATATAACCTATTTTGCCTGTTAGCATCTTATTGTCAATTTCAAATCTTAGACAATTCATGATATGTTCATGCATTGCTTTAGATTTACCTACAATACGATTATATTCTTTCCTACATTTGTTTATATTAGCTCTTAAGAAACCTTTAGTTCCATCAGGTCTTATAACATAAACTGGAAATTGGTCATAAAATTCATCAAACATAGATTTATCTTCTTTAAGAAGTTCATCTAAATATAATGTTTTACTTATGACATTAGTATTATCTACATTACTGGTAGTAATCAGATTGCGAGATTCTAACTCTTGTATTTCTTCTTCATTAACTAGGCTGAGAAGTTTTTGAATGTCTTGATTGATGTTTTTGATATCACTCAATACAAGTGTTAGGAATACTAATTGATTAATAGATAAATTTGGTATTCTATCTAAGATAGAAGTGTCTATTTCTAAAATCATATTCTCATATATTATACGAGCTTACGGTTCTGAAATATATCTGATAAGCCTCTGTTAGTCCCATAGGCTCAATTGTAATGGTTTTAACTCTCTAATTATCTTATAGGCTTCCATTATATAATACCTATAATTAATCTTTCTCTCTTCAATTGGTTTATCATCTAAGTAATTTAATAAAGTAACACCAGATGCAGTAAGCATATTCTGGTACTGTTTTGGAGTATTTACTATTCTTTTTCCTTGCTCCTTATAAGACTGTATATTATTGTCCCATACGTAGTTATCTTCTTCAATATCTCCTCCTTTCCATTTCCATAAGTATCCACCATCTGTAGATGCATAGAAACGGTTAGTTCTCTGTTGTTCTTTATTCATATACTCAACATGCCATTGTTTACCAGTCTTCTCAGACATTAAGAAATCTCTTATATCTTTGCAACCTTTTATAGTATCTTCTACTGGTACTCCATCTTTAAAAAAGTTTATTACTGCTTTCGGTATGATCTTTGGAGTTAGACCTTTTCCTAATTTCACAGTAGTAATAAACATACCTTTCTCTTTTACTTTATTATCTTCGGTAATAGCGAAATAGTCATTAATAGCATATTGATACATAGCTTTAAAACGATCTTCTTCTAGAGTAAGTCTAGTAAGTTGTTCCCAATCTCTGCAAATATTGTTTACTTGTTCATATACACTCTTCTTAAGTAATACAAATAAACCATCAGTATTTGCTTGGACGATTCGACATCCTATTTGGGTTAATTTTTCAGCTAACATTAGTAGTAGTAACTGTCCATTTATTCTAATCTGCATTACTGCAAAAGGACTATAACAGAAATTATGTTCATTCTGTAAGTTACCAGATAATCCATTGAGAGCGAGCTTTAAAGTCTCATTTTTAACTTTATCACCTTTGTGTTTAGCTTCTATACGCTCATTCTTTATTTGTCTATACACTTCTAGAAATTCTTTACCTAAATGTTTAGGATAGAACTCATATTCTATTAGCATACTTGGATATAGTGAAGCAACATCTATATCTATGAGCATTTCGTCTTCTTTAGGAATAATTATTTCAGGATCATTCACAGAATGTATCCCTCCAACTCCTACAGAGTATCTTAGTCCTTCAAATAAGAACTTGTTTTCATATCCTTTCCTACCTGGAGACACTATCTGTTGTTTCATATCAGATAATACCTTTTGTAGTATTGGACTATCATACTTAATAAATGGTAATATAACATCTTTTAATGGTATAACTGACATAGGAGATCTCAAATCTTTAATATCCCACCATGTTTGTCCCGTTTTCTCTAAATACTTTTGAGTTAGGATTTTCATACCAATATTTACGCCATCTTTACTAAGTACTCTTACTTTGTATTCGTCTTCAATAGCTATTCTTAAATCAACGTCTTTTTTACATCGATTGAGGAGTTCCTCAGTAGAATTAACATCATTAATATTATACTCAATCATTGAGTCAATTTCTTTTTCAGGTAAATCTGCTCGCCAATCACATACAAATTCTTGTACATTCTTGTATTGCATAGTAACTTGCATCTCTTTCAAACCTACTCTTAATTTATTAGAATAGAGCATTGTTAGCAGGTCAAAAGATTCAAAATAAGTTGCATACTTCCACTTCTTCCAAGCGTCGATATTATCTTCACTAGAAGTAGTTATTACTTTACTAAGGTTAAATATAGATCTACAAATAGTTCTACATCCTTTGTATTTCATTACATTATAATAATCTATGATATAATTTATAATAGCATTATCATAATGTAGATTATTATATCCACAAAACATCTTATCAGTGTTTAGTTGAATATCCGTAGTATACAAATCATTCCAATTATGCTGTTCGTTTACTGTATGAAAAAATTGAACTAACTCATCTAATTGATTCTTTCGCTGTGATATTTCAAACATATATAACTGTCCTGTTTCAGAATTCTTTACAGTACAATGAAATACATTCGGAAATACTTCAATATCATATACATAAACAGTTTTGTTTCGTATAATCATATTAATAAAGTTAAAATTAGATCCTATAGCTGGACTCGAACCAGCGCAATCACACTATTACTAGCGGCTCTACCAACTGAGCTATATAGGAAACCAAGTAATATGATGTTATTTTATAACGATTATGCTGCGTTATTCAGCTTTTTCATTTGTTCCTGTTTCTTTGCAAGTTGCATTTGCATTCTTATCTTAAACTTAGATAATCCTTTTTCTTTCTGAAACTGTCGTTTAGCTAAACGACGTTCTTTTCTTGCTTCTTTATTATGAGATTTATCTCGTATGAATATATTGCAAGGTCCAATAAATGCAGGATTACTTTCAGTATTACCTGTAGGAACATATTGTGCTTTCCATTCAGCTTGTTTAGCTTTGAATGTAGCTTTATCTTGAGAGCTCTGTTTCTTTCTACGAGCTTGTTCAAGTTTAATGTCTTTGCCAAATAACCCTAATAAGTTTTTAGCAATAACCTTCTTAGAAGATTTAATTTTAGCTGTCTTTTCTACAGCTTTATGTTTAGCATCTAGACGATGCTTTCTTTCAATTTTTGCTTTGAATATAGCTTCTAATTTTTCTTCCTTATCTACTTCATTTGAAGCTTGAATTTCAAGAGCTTGTTCTAAAGCTCTCAATTTACGATTATTTCTTGCTTCTACTCTTTCTTTTGCACGAGCAATTTTTGCTGCTTCGTCTTTAATTTTCTTTTTAATAGTTTTCATGATTTGATGTCTTTAAAACTTTTAATTTTTATTTCTTTCTTTCTTATATTCTATTATGCAGCAAGAAGTTTACTTTTAGTATAATAAGTTATGTTATTATCACCTTCAATATCTTGCACAGTAATTCCAGCAAATGAAGTATCTTTAACATACTTCTTAGCTAATTTAGCAGCCTTCTTCTTAGCCTCTTCATTAGTTTTTGCAATGAAACTATCAGTTAAGAAATCATAGGTTCTCATACTATCACCTTCTCTCTTTCTCTGAATAGAATAGCGGAATTTTCTTTCCTTCGGCTTTTCCTTTATAGATAATTCTGCTGCAGTAGCACCTCGTTGCTTACCAGGTTTAATCTCTAATCTAGCATAAGGTAAAGCATCTAAACGAGCTTTTTTAGCTATTACACGCTGTTTACAACGTTCTTTACACTGTTCATCTGTTAACGTAACAGGTACAGGTTTAGTGAACAATTTGTTCTTTACTATACGAGTGAACTTTCTCTTTTCACTTACCGTATAATGTTTCTTAGGATCAAATCCTGCTTCTTTCAGGATTTCCTTAATACGTTCTTTTTTAGAACGTTTAACCTTTTTATTCTCTTCCATAGCTTCTTTAGCTACTTTAGTTGTAAACTCTTTTTGTCTTTTATCTATATAAATATCTTTTTCCATAATCTTGATAATTTTAAATGTTAATAAAAATGTAAGAGAGGGGACTATCGTCCCCAAGTCTTACGAATAATGTAAATTATAACTATGCTGCAAGAGACATTGGAGCTGATTCAATATTAAGTATTGCACTTTCATTGAAATCTTCAATATCTTTATTTAACTTATTAATTTCTAATTGTAACTTATTTTTTAAGGTACTAATATATGCTGAAGTTAGTTCTTCAGAATTATTTAATCCTTTCTTTCCTTTAGCTCGCTTAAGCTTTGGATCAATAGTTTTAATCTTACTTAAATGAAAAAGCTGTTCTTGCTTTTCACATAAAGTAAATATAGTTAAGTAATTATTTGTTGCAGATAATTCAGAAAACTTCTTATAACCCATATTTATACACTGTAAATAAAGTTTTAATAGTATTCGTTCATCTGCCATTTCCTGGATTTTTTCAAGTAACTTTTTCAAATCAAAGTTACGGGTTGCCCCTTTTGGGATAACGTTTTCATTTTTAATGATATTCCAGTATTTAGTAATCTCATTACTGAGTTCTTTACGTTTTGTAATAATATATTTAGATGTAATTGATTTCATATTAATTGATAATGTTTTAATAGTTAATACTTGACCAATCATCTACTAGTTTGTAGTTCCAATGAGATTCAAACCCATAACCTACAGATTAGAAGTCTGTTGCTCTATTCAATTAAGCTATGGAACTGTTTAGAGATTACCCTGTTCAGTAATCTCTATATAAGTGCCCAATTCAGCACTGTAATAGAAATTTACTAGTACCAATTCATACTATGATTCTGTAACCCGACCGAGTTTAATAGGAATTACTCGTCCATCAGGTGTTTTAATACCAGCATAGCCATATAGATTTCCATCTATTATGACTTTACCAGTGAGTCCATTTTCTTTTGCGTATTTTCTAATATTTTCCTGATTGATATACTTAGAATGTAGTTCTCCGTCCGAACAATTCCGCATACTATCAAATAGAATATCTACTACACAATCGAAATCACGTTTCTTTATTGCTTCATCAAGAATACTTTTAGTAATACCATCAAAAGCTATTTCATTACGAGTTCCATTAGAACCTGTTATAGCATCTGCTATACGAATTGCAGCATCAATAATACTTACCGATTCATAAGTATTAAAAAGTCTTTGCCACCACAACGGCCCACTACCATAATAGAAGAAGACCGATCCATCTTCTCTAATTGATACTTTTTTTGCGGGCTCTGAATGTCCTCCGTTCCAAATCTGAACTTTAGACAATATGGTTGGTTCAGAGCAAATTAGTATTCGCAGAAGCTCAATCCGTAAAGATGAAATTCTGCTATTCATGATGCTTACGCTTCTTCAAGTTTCACTTGAACATGAACTTCGGTTTCATTCTGATCTACTCCACACTGCCGTGCATATTCAATCTGAGCACGTTCACCTTGTTCAATCATGTCCCGTACAGTTTCTGAAAGCTTCATATACTTACGCGACTGTTCTTCATAGAAATTGACAACACCAAAGTTATGCAACTTCAGCAACTCATTAAGAGTAGGTAATTCCTCTGCAGAGAAGAACATTGGCTTACTACCAGCCTTACCGATACGTTCAATACATTCTGTTACAGTTGCCCGGTTTGCTTTCGTAAACTCAGGAGCTACTAACGGGAATACAAGATTAGGATCGTTAGCCTTCGGATTCAAGACAATCTTTGGTTGACCATCAAGATCCTTTGCTAATAATTCTACACCTGTTATATCAATAGGCTTGATAATGAATACACGTACTTCTTGCCGTAATGTATTTTTATTATCAAGCACATCCTGTTTCCATTTAAGATCAGGATTTGTAGAGATCACTGTAAAAATCTGCTCTCCAAAATAACGACCATACTGCTTTGCAGTCTGACGATACCGAGCCATAACTTGACTCTCAATTGATGGAGTACCAATACCTACAGTTACTCCAATAGAATTATTATTTTCCATACAAATGTTTCCTTTCTGAGTCCGTACTTGATATACCAATACGAACCATTTGGTTTATTCTTTAATTAATACTGTGTTAATGCTCTCCGCCTTTTCGATTATTTATGTTACTGAAATAATGTCAGTAGTGAACTCAATCACATAATCTACTCGGCATGCTGAAAATAAACTGTTAAATTTATGAGAAAAATTCTGTGAATTCTACTTCTGATAATTTTCTGATATCTATGGTTTTAACGTCCCGTGTCGACGATTAAGATTCAACTTTTACGATGCTTAATGCACCTCTCAACGTAAGTTCATAACGCGATTAGTTGCATTATAAACAGCACTTATCATTAGTCTACGATAGACCTACAAGGCATTTCCGTATATTATCGATATTCTATTGAATAACGGTCGCTTTATTCTAAGCGTTACCAAACTCATGAGCTCATTGCTTATAGCATGACCCACTCATACCATGCATAGGATTTGTTGTTTATACTGCGCGAATACTAGGATTTCCACCTATCATCGTTCCCTTGTTTTGCTTATGGCTTACTAGTCGCATAAGTGTACTATTGCCCTTATATAGACAGTATAAGAAACAATACAGGTTGCTAACGACTCAGCGTTCTCTGTACATATATAGTTGCGCTATATACTTTACGAGTATCTATGTCAGCGTAACGGTTGGCAGTCGGGGTGACTCGGACTCCTCATTGCTTACATACAACGTAAGCTGCTATGCATCTGACCTATCATTGAACTTCCCAATTATTAATTATTAAACAATTTAGAATACATTTTTCCAATAGCCCATTCTATTAGGCATAAGTACGTCAGTTAATAAAGTATATCCTCATATACTTTAAACATATCAGCTGGTTGTGAGATTCTATCCTCACAGCATCCTGTATAGGTCTTATTACTTTGTTAGTTTTTTTAGTTATTACGATGTTTAATCTTCAACTCTGGTTGAGTTTATATCTTAAACAAAGACGTTTACATATCTTAAAACGTATAAGCTCTGCTGTTTTTTAGAAGGTGTTCTCTAAGCTTCACCTCAATACATTTCTGGATAATTAATTAAGACTTGCTAAAGGTCTCTATCCTCTTAGAATCAGGGTTATAGCGCCCTCAAACCGCATGGACATTCTTTGTCCAGTCATTCCTCATTCAATTATACTCACACGAACGACTAAGCACGTGAGTCACTTCAGACTTGAAAGGTGGTATCAATCTCATATACCTCATTCCTTATGCGTAAGTTCTTTTGCAGCACACTATTTACGATAATGCACAGGATTGGCTCCTGCTCCACGATAATCAGTCGAATGTCATGGTTCCGCTCTCGCTTCACTCATTCGGATCATTGCATTTCCAGCTTTCATATCCTTACTTTGTATAAGTATGTACCATAACACGGTTACCCTTGCATTAGTATCAGTTATTTATCTACCTTCATAAGTACAAGTTCCAATATTTACATATTGCATCACAGCTGATGTGTACTGAACACTATAGATTAGCACTTTTGTCCGTCTTCGCAATCAGCTCGCGCGGCTACACGATTTTGTTCTACTGCGAGTTTGGACCCCCCAGGTTGGTAACAATTACCGAAAAATATAGAATGTTTCGCCTGCTCTTTCCAAAGGAGCTGATTCAAAGATTCTAAAGGCTAGGAACCGTATTGTCCCTATTTCGACATCATGTTTATACTCCTACTTGATTCTGACCGTGATAGTCTAACACGAGTAATTATAGAGGATTTCGTTCCCCTTGTACTGTTTGTATTTGGATTAAATTGTTCCTCCTACGAGTCTTTAGCATTCACCAAAACGGTTCTCAATGCCTAATGAAGGTTGTACACTCTAACCTCCTCCTACATAGTTTTCAAGTATGTAAGCTAGTATCCTACCTTTTGAGTATCTCACAGTTGTAGCTGCTAACATATTCTCGGATTCTGTATTATTTCGGACTATGCGTTAATGAACACAAACTTCCTGACGCAGCGGTATTACTTCCCAATTATAACTGCCGGAGTGATTTACGTTACAGTTTTACTCCTCTCGAACTATAGTATAATTATAGTATTTATATAGCGGCTATTACTATTAACTTTTTTCCGCTGGACATTTATCTTCTGTCATAGTTTGTAAATCTGGTTCTATCTGTTGAATTTCTCCCGTTACTAAATTAATAATAGCTACTTCTTTAGTACCTCGACAAATAGTTGCGCATCTATTTTTTATATCACTACTACTGATATACTCAAGTGGATCCATTCTACTAGGATCAAAACCATCCAATTTACTACAACAATTACTTACAGACAAACGTAAGTACTGACCTAAACATAAGCAATCGGCTTCTGCAGCTTTTAATCTTACTTCTAAGAAGTTAGAACTTTCACCTTGTACGATGAAATAAGCTGCTTGTTCTTGAACTCTATTGATACTGCGTTTAGCAGATCTAAGATCAGCTAAAATGGTAGATAATCTAACCATTTGCTTAAGAATAATACGATTCCGTCTACTCATGATTACTACTAATAGTCTTTAGTGGAGAAATAGGTGCAGTACCTTCTGGAACTTTACCTACGCTATTAACATAGGGATATCCAGTAGATTTAGCTTCTACCTCTTTAACTACAGTTCTATACTTTACTATAGGCTTTGGCTCATTAGTAGTTTTAACATTCACAATTGCGTCTGTTGTTCCTTTTACAGATACTTCGTTAGTAGATAGATCTATTTCAATATCTATCTCTTGCACAGACTTCTTCACTTCTTGTGGAATAGTTCTAGCTATACTAGGTAGTTCTATTACAGAAGGAAATACAGGTGGTTGTGCCTGTAATGTGTTCGTTGGTAGCAAGTTATAGCCAATGAGAACACTAGCCATAAACATGCTAACAATCGATAATATTCTAGAATTCATATTGATTATGATTTTTTAGAGAATAGTTTCTTCCAAAAGCTTAAACTCAGCCATATCTTAGCTGGATTTAATTTTTTTTTTCACTTGCTGGAAATTCACTTTCTTTAGGACTGCTGATAGACTCTCCGCAGTATTCTGCGAGACGATCTGCCGGATTACGATACAAATTGATAATCTGACCTACTACCATTCGCAATTCTGCGTCAGTAGGTTTGTGTTCCTTCGGGAAGTAATTAGTACGAAGAATACCTAAGACTTTTCGAGCTGTTGAACGATTGTTCTCAAGTTCAGATTTCTTACTCTCTTCTGCACTGTTAATAGTCTCATTACTGAGATTATAATCGGCAAATATCTTGTCAATATATTCAGTACCAAGATTACCAACAATAGCGTTTAATGCTTTGTCTTCCGTCGGTTTCAATGTATTGTCGTCCTTCAGCTTATAGCGGAAGTTCTCTCCAATAAGAGCTTTTAGTGTACCTGCAATCTGTTCTTCAGACCAACCAGCTTTAGACATGTGTGTATGCAATATTGCATGAGCACTACATGGAGAGCCTGTTTGAGAAGTATACAGATATACTGCACGACCAAGACCTTGTAATAAGCTAACTGGTTTAATTCTTGTGAAGATCTCTTCCAGCCATTCAGCTGTAGTTCTGTCATCAAGAGCCAGTTTCTTATCAGCATTTTCTTCTTTAGTAATGCAATAAGTACGATACCATTCTACGATGTTAACGATGTTTTCTGCCATATTCTTTCCGTTTTTGATGATATGTTCTAAGGCAGAATTTACCATATCATCAGAAGTGATCTTGTTTGGATCAAGCTCAACCTTTTCTTCTTTAGTAGAAGACGTACCTGCGTCTTTAGAAAGTTCATCAGGCACTTCAGATTTTGTAAAATCGATAGACAACTGTTTATCGTTTCCAGGTAGAGCTTTAGCAGGAGCTAGTTTAATTCCTAGCATTTCTGCCATACTTTGTAGCGGCATAATCTGATTTGCATCAATCTGAAGTTCAAGTTCACCTTTTTCTCCACGATTAAACAAATCCTGACGAACATCTACGAGTGCTAACAGTGTCACGACATCAATGTTGCGATTAATGTCAGCATACATTTCTGGATAACGTTCGGCTAATTCTTTGTTATTTGCGTAACGCTGTTGCATTACGAATGATAACATAGCTTTGCCGTCAAGAGATGAGGATGTAGACCCTATAGGAATTCCTACATTGTCAACTGCGTTTACTAAGGAAGTAGCACGTTTAATTGCAACTTCTGCAGGATCCTTCTTTACATCCTTAGATGCATCTTCAGGAATAATTGTAGGAATTTTTGGTTCCTTTTTCTTTGAAGGAGCTTTTTCCTCTTTCTTCTGCTCTTTCTGGGTGGCTTGAGGCTTTTCTTCCTTCTTAGTCTCTCCCTTCTTTGCAGAAGTTTCATTGGTTACTGTCTGTGCAGCTACTTGCTGAGTATTCTCAGCTTTCTTAGTCTCAGTTTTAACTTCAGGCTTATCATTACCACCATTAGCAACTGTAGCCTTCTTTTCTTCCTTAGCTGCTTTCTTTGCAGCTTTCAAAGCAGCCTTTCTTTCTGCTTTAGTCATTTCTTTTTCCATAATTCTTGATAAATTGTTTGTTCCAAAAAGTTAATTAATATTTGTTTGTAATAAAAATAGAATGTTTTAAGAGGTTCAACTATCGTCCTCTATTGCTGGTGAATCCCTCCCATTAGTGGCTGTTGTACTAGTTAATGCGTCAAATGAATAAAGCTTTGCAATGTAACCTGCAACTACTGTAATAGTAGGATCTTCTACGATCAACTCTGTTGAGTTTTGCATGCATGCTACACTCTCATCATTCACGGTGTTAACTAGTTGAGTAAAAGTAGTTGCATTATCTACTTTAGTAGACTTTACAACTTCTTTACTCAACAAACCTACTAATAGACCAGCCATAATAGCAGAGATAAATCTCCACCAGATTTTAGTACTACGGAATACCCGTGAAAGTACAAATGCTACTAATAGTAACACAATAATCCATGCTGCTGTCATAATTAGTAAATTTTTTTTAGTTTAACAATTGTTTAAGTTTCTCTCTAGCCTTATTAAGAGTCGATTTTACTTGACTCTCAGTAAGACCAAGTTGCTCTGAAATCTCTTTGTAAGAGAGATTATTCTCAGTACGCAACTTTAGTATATTCCTATACTTAAAGCGAAGTCTCGATAAAGCATCTTGTAGTTTCAAATTTGTTTCTTCAAAGATATAATTCTCTTCAGGTGAGTGGTCTGCAGAATCACTCAACTGGAAACTATTATCACTATCGTCAATCCAATAATTTGACTTCTCTTTTCTAGTACGACGAATATAGTCAATACTACTATTAATAGCTATTGTTTTTAACCACATCTCAAATGAAATGTTATTAACATAACTACTAATCTTAGAAAAAGCTTTTACAAAAGTAATAGATGTTAAATCATCTGCAACATCTCTATTATTTACTATGCGATATATAGTAATATAGATAGTTTGCTTATACTTTTCATAAAGCTTTGTAAAGGCAATTTGCTTGCCTTCTTTCGCCTGTTTGATCAGATCGAATAACTGTTGTTTTTCTTCATCTGTCATATCTACGGGCTTTATAGTAGATATAGGGCCGATCAAAGCCCTATATCCTTAGAATGGCAATCCTAGTATATATCTACAATGCCAATCTTCCCAGCTTTTCTTGAACTGCTTATAGATATCCCATACACATTCCATAAAACTAATTTTCATTTCTCTAGAATAAACATTATGTGGTATTTTGTTAATCATGCCACATAATATTCTAATTCTTACTTTGATAGTAAAGTCAGAATCTTTACCTATTCTTTGGAGTATATTCATATCGAGCCATGCTATGATAGGAATACCTCTGGATCTAGTCTTAGAGTATAGTCTTGTATGGATTTTCCATTCATCATTCCAATTAAAACTGTTATATCTCTTGCCCCAATGAGTATATACTCTATTAGTTAAACTATAAACGTCCATTACGCTTTAGTATTTTTTGTATCTGAAGTATTACTACGTTAATCTGTGATAATGACCACTCAGTTTTACTCATGATATAACTTTTAGTAGCCATTACTCCACGACCATTAATCTTAATATCTTCTAGATATCTTTCTGTGAATTCCTTTATCTCATCTTTAGAGATATTAGGCATCTTCGTACCACGTATCGTTTTACGATAAGGCGGTAGATTACATATTTCAGAATACTCGTATTCTAAGAATACAAATGCATCTGGATCTGCATAGATACTCTGAATTTCAATAGATTCCTCTTCGAGGATTGTAAACTTACCTCTTTGAATGAGGTCATTCATGTATAAAGCTGAAGTAATCCTAATACAAGGAGCTTCTCCAACACAATTAGCAAGTAGTTCAAAACTCTCGCCAATAATCCGGTATACACCAGGATGATTAAGTCTCATGGTTGTTAATTTGTTTTTTAAAGTTATCTACTATTCCAGCTATCTCTGACATTCTTAGATCTGGATACTTCTGAGCTACTTTGTTAATAGCCTCACTTTCAGTACGAGATTCATTAAGTAACTTAATGAATTCAGTTTGTTCGCTTTTTGAATCAAACCATGCAAAGTATCTTACGCGCATTGATATTCGATTTCTTTAATTTTGTTACCTAATTCTTTCCACTTATCAACATCAATGTCTGTTGCATCTATTAAGTGGATTATATCCGCTCTAGTATTAAACAGCCTTCTGATGTATGCCATACCTTCTTTGTAATGATACCTATTCTTATAAACATAAGGTACTACACTATGTAACCGATGAATTAATTCGGTTTTCATTCTCATTTCTGTTGAAGCCTTATCCCATGATTCAGGTAAGTTTTCTCTAATAAAATTCATTAATCCCATTTCAAATTAATTTATTGATTAAACTTAATTTTTTATACTTTAAGAATCATTCTGTTGTAATTCTTTGCTAATAGCACTTGTTTATTATTGTTTTCTTCTGCCATAATTTTGATAATTAAATTTGTGGAATGTATGGGACTCGAACCCATAATGCCGATTGGATACAGCGCTATTTCTAAGTTAATAAACTATAGAATAGCGTAGTAGGGTCTCCCTACTATACTTCCCTGCTCCCTGCGCTTGTCTATTAACTGAACACCTCTATATTTGTAGTAAGTAGGAGACTCGAACTCCTTGTCTCTTGGTAAGACCCAAGGCTTCACTACCACGCAAAGCTTACTTACTCCTGCTTTCTACGACATTAGCTTAGCCGTTAGATTACTTACGCTACTAAGCGAGTGTAATCTGTTACATAACTTGTATTGCCAGTTATCTGCTTATTGACCTATTCTACTTCACATTGTCGCTGTCAAATTCATTCAGCCCCTTGTAATGTAATAAAGTGCCAGCTAGAACGAAGCTTCTAAATTATCCTAGCTGTTATCAGGCAGCTCAAGCAATTACTATCTCGCGAGCACTTAAGGGAGTCTCACCCACATCCTTTAGCACTTGTTGTGGAGCTGGAGGGGATCAAACCCTCGTCCATACGACTGATTCATAGACCTAGCAGTCAATGTGGGTATATGACCGACCAAAGTCATATACCCTATGGTCTTGAGATGGTTAATCTCATTTACTGATCTTGATAATACTAACGATATAAGATATAGAACATTCACAAACTCATTCCTTAGTTCTATAAGATTCAAAGATTCACAAATATCTGTCTGACTTGATATCACGACTAAAGCGTTTCAGCATTATTACTAATGCGGGACAATCTTATTGTCGCGATCTCAGACTTATGATCAGTAGTTCATTGTAACACCACATAATTGATTCAAAGATTCCATATGTGACCTGTTAATTCAGGTCCGTGTGCGCTGGTATCCCCGGCAAAAGCCCAACCGCCTCTCACTAAGAGTATTGATTCAAAGATTCTAACTCTGGTGTCTCTTTTAATTTGAGAATTAATTTTTGTTTCCAGGAATTAATTCTCCGTATCGCCATTGCCATGAATTCGGGAAGATTTCGTTCAGCTCACGAAGAGATTCATCGATACTCTTTCCAATTTCAATCAAGTCTTTGTCAAACTGCTTCTTCATCTCACGAGCTTCTTTGTCCCATGCTGTTACAGGTTTCTTTCCGCTCTTGACATCTTCAGCGAGTTCTGATAAAGACTTCAGATAGCTTTTGATACGTTGGTTTGTACGATTAGAGCGACGAACTTGCAGTACCGCAGCCGATACAGTATATTCGCACTTCTGTACAACTTCAATAAGGTCGTTTGTCAGTTTCTCCTTGCGACGTTCAGCAATCTTTTCAGCTGCTTTCGTTGCGATATCTTCCGTTACCTTACTTGAATTGGAGATAACCTCTTGGATATTTTCTCCATTAATATCCTCAGTTGTGAGGATGTTCATTTTTTCTTTTTCTGCCATTTTTGATTACAGTTTTAATGATTAAAAAAATATATTAATTAACTCTATGGAATTATTTCTATAAAGTCACAATCAGAAAAGTATCTATATCTAGCATATACTACAGCTTTAGCTATGTATTTAACTTTAACTTTAATACTTTTCCATTTATTTTTACTACACATTAATAGTGCATCTGCAATATTCATATTATGAAAATATGCTAATGCCTCTGCTCTTCTGTCTATATCTTCAGTAGGAGCTATATTTATTTGAGTATAGTAATATGCCATTTTAAGACTTATTTAAAGAATTTCTTCTTTCTTTATTAAGTCTTATTTTACGTTGACGACAACTTTCTCTTTCTCCTGCTTTTATTAATTTTCTGTTTTCATAAGCTTCTTTACGCTTTAATGAATTTTCAGAACATTTTATAAGAAAAATATGAATTCGTTGTTCTTCAGCTTTTAATTGCTTTTCTAATTTAGCAATTTCTTTTTCACAGTACTTTGTATCTATTATACTTAATAGTCCTGTAGATATAGCTGCTTTTAATTGTTTTATTCTTTTTGTTTTTGTCATATAACTTGATATTTAATGATTTAAATTTAAAAGAATTACTCTGCTTATTTGTACTTCTTATTCACAGACAGCCCACGTCCTTCTCCTGACCTATTACTAGGTTGACCGTTGTATAGTCCATTGTACTCTTGCTTAGTAGCTTAGTAGTACTAAGCTTCCATTAGGGTTCTGGCTTTAAGTAATTCTTTGGTTGACTGAATCCACCATGTTACTAACAAATTAAAATTAGTAATATATAACAACTGGCAGAGACTCTGGCGGAATCTCTGTTGACATTTGTTCTAGTTCCATTCTGAGTTTACACTCATAAGAGCATTCACTACAGGCAATTTTATTATCACGTGTAGGACATTGTTGTTCAATTATTTCCATGATTTAGTGCGACTATAAGGCTCCATTTTTTTATGTTTAGGCCTCTTTTTGAAGTCTTTCGGTTTTTCTTCCTTATCTGTCTTTGCCATATTAGTAGAGTTTACAGATACTATTGTGAACTATGTTAATATACTCTGGTAGACAGCCATATTTATAGCTATTTAGTTGATTACGTCTATCAAGATATATTTTTTCATCTGTTATCTCTGCAATATATGGTACTGCAGGATGCTTACGTAGTTCGTCTTTATTAATCAGGTTAATGATAAAAGCCTGTTTAAAGACGCTCTCTCCGAGTAATACTCTACTACCTACGATAGCTAATACCTTTTGACAGAAATTATCAATCATATCTACTATTTTCACAGATTGATTAATTGTAGCACAACTTATACCTTCTGTTTTAGTTAAAGTCTTTAATACTAATAACTTCTCTATATCAGAGTCAGTCATAGTAACAACTTTTACCTTTCTATCAGGTACTTCTATACCATTAGAGCGTGCACTAAACGTCTTAACTAATTTAGTACAGAGTGTATCCTGTCCACCATATTCAGGTAAATACTCTCCGTCAAATACGATAATAATTGCTTTCATTTTTTACTATTGATTAGTTATTTTAATGTATATCTCATATTCATCTAGTTTAGCTATCAAATTATCTGTAGATAATTTAGTATCTAATTCTAGATGAAGATTGTTTACAGTCACCCCATTTCTACCTTGATTAACCAATTCTTTAGCTTTAGATAGTGGAGTAATACCACAGAAACTTCTTACTGCTAATAAATTAGCTAAAAAGTGATCTGTTTTAAATGTGATTTCAGTCAAATACCGTTTTCCTTTCATTTTTTACATAATCTTAAATTGTTAGTTAATAATTATTGACGACGACCAAGATACTTTTGGATTTGTGTTTTAAGTCTAAGTATCAGACTTTTGCTAAACTCCTTTAGCCACTTTTGTTGTAAAACATGTTAATAAGATAAATAGTATTCACTTGTTTTCTCTTACCTAATATATTCTGACTCTCACTATAGTTTTAACTCATAAGCAGGAATAGCTGTCAAACTATCCTTATTGGAGTACATGATTTTAACGTCTGCACGATCATAGCTAATGTGTTCGTGAATCCCGCACTTTATTGAGTTATTCACGCCTAACTCGCAAAACAGGACACTTCGCTATTTACGCCCCACATGTTTGTCATTTTCTGAAGACTATACCTATCCTCACGGACTAGTATAGTTAACCTAATATTAACTTATTAGGAGGTTACGCTAATGAGAAATACTAATTGTATCTCTTTCTTCTCGTTTTTCATTTATAGAATCAATATATTGTTGCGATCGTGCACCACTTAGAACACTATTATAGCAGTTCTTGTTTGATTCATATATAGTAACTATGTCTTCTACAGACATACTTGTACCATGATTAATCAAAATATCAGTTAGAACTACTTCTGGCATTGTAAGAAATACACTGTCAACATGTTGATTCCATTTCATTTGTTCTCTCATTTGTAGAGTTTCCTGTATTGTAGGAACATAATCCTCTACAATATCAGTTTTTTGTAACTCAGTACTCTCTTCAGAGTTAAAAAGTCTTGAAATCTTCCCGCGATTGAGATAGATTACAGTAGCTGCGATTGCCATAATAGCAATAAACAACAGTGCCCATATCCATACTTTGTTGGATGATTTAGGCGTTTTCATTATTTCATTCTCCATTTCTTAGTCCTCCATTTCTTCTAATTTATAGGCTATTTTAGCCATAGATTCAGTAACTGCAAATTCGTTAGACAAAATAACAGCAATAGTGTTATCATTGTCATCTACATAGGCGTAGTCTAAGGAGTCTTTTGGTACTAAAATTTCAGTACCGTCTGCTGCAGAATGTAAAATAAAACTTTTCTTCATTTTTTGATAAATGTTTTAATAGTTAATAATATGATTACTTTTTCCTATAAAATATGATTAATAATTATTTAATAGTATCTCCTACGAAATAAACATTTGAGTAAAGATAATCTTTTACATATACTTTACTATTTTGTTTAGTTACAGGATTCTTGAGTATGAATACGTAGTAATCACTAAAGTGCTCTACATATTTGTCCACTACCAAATATCTCTTATACTTCATTTGCATATCTACAAAATTGTATATTGGATGATCTAGTACACACTGTATTGCTATATAAGCACCAGCTGCCATAAGTATTAGTATAAGAATATACTTACTTATCTTATTCAGAATATTGTTCATAGTATTTATCTCTTAAATTACTCCAATATTCATAACCTTCTATAGTAAATACCCATTGAAAATAGCTCTCAAATACATCAGGTAGTAGATGATTATACTCTCTACAGTTATCTAAAAAAGCGGTTAGAGCATTATTTCTTATAAGAAATAATAGCATGTTTAAAGGCATGTTTACTATTCTTCTATGCCTTAAAGGTAATTCTTTGTTTTTCATACTCTATAATTATTGATTAATTACTAATTTAAAAGGTATTAGTTTCATAGGCAAACAAACTGGATTTCTTTTTTAAACCTACTACTTACACACTCGCCACGTGAAGGCTACCTTATGAGTGCAACTAATATACCTATCTTCACAGATAAGTATATTAGCAATAACACACTAGTTATTTGGAATGAATTAAACTACTAAAAGTTACATTTGGCAAAACATAAATTTACATGAGTTTAAAGACGGTAGGAGCGTGTCGTCCTACTTGATACATAAGTGAAAGCTCTTATGCCAGCTATTTCCTGATTTTAACGTCTGCACTAATACTATCTCCTCTGCGCCTTCATCCTTAATAGGAACGCAAATACACGAGTTTTCATATATCATTGGGTTGATATAATAGATAGATATGAGCCCCACAGGATTGTCAAGGATTCTCACCTTAAAGATACCTAGCTATGGGCCAGCTAGGTTTTTTGTGTTATACTACCCTTACTCGTTTCATACACTATAACACCTGCTTATGAACTGTCTTTGATGTATCTGCACTAATACTTAGTTTTCTCTATCCAATGACGATTACCTTTTCGCTAATATACTACTGTAATCATGTAGTATTCCCACGTATAGATAAAGAACTAGGATATAAGCCCCACAAAGTTGACACTGATTCTCATAGTGTAGATACAGTATTTCTACTGTATTAATAATTTTTAATTATAGTTACGTCTATACCAAAGTACCCTAATATATCCACAAGTTTCCTTGCTTCTTCAAGTTTAAGGTCTCTTGGTAAAGTGCTGTGTTTTCCTATACAGCTAACTATATAGTCTTTAGCTTCTTTGAATCCAAGGCCATAATTCTTTTTTATTATTCTTATTGCTTCTAGTTTACTGTCTCTAGTAACTTCTTCAGAAATATAGATTTTTACTTTTACTAAATCTGAAGTTTCTTCACAAGTAGATGATTCAATAATAATAGATAATATGCTATTGAACTGATCATAAGAACATACTTTAAATATAGCGTCTAATAGACTATTTGTAGATAACTTCTTATCTTCAAGAAGCTTATTTACTACGTATTGTTGGATACTTGTTGTCTTTTTCATAACTTGATATTATTTTTTTAGTTATTAATACAATAGAAAAAATAGAGTAAGTGCATTAATATAGTCAACTGCTACGTTATGTGGCTATAAGCTATGCTAAGATCTATGGGGATAATACCATATCCTTTCTCTTACTCTATTTGAGTAATACTTATTGTTCAGTTAGTATCAGACTGTCAAGTACCCTGTAATATGTCGTTGGGTTAACGACTATTTCTCCATTACTTGCTTAGGATTAGTTACTACAAAGAGTTGCACCATAGCGAACCTAACTATGACTCTACCACGTGGATTATATCACTATATCTTAAAACTGCATACGGCTCAATCTTACATGCAAATAAGACCATTAAGATGACGAAAGTGATATTCTTCTTGACTCTGTATTCTGTCGGGCTTGTCACCGGCGCTTGGCTACATTAAGAAGAGAATTATAATAGTATAGTCCTTAGCGTTACCTAAGTCTTTATAAGGGCATACCTAACTTATACTATTATAATTATAACGTGGACTGTGTGCTTCACAGCACTAGAAGTTAATTTGCATTTCATAGAATAATTACTTTGCGAATAAATCTGTTTTTGAAGTTTCTTAGACTATTTCAAATACAATTTGTCCTTTACCATTATAACCAATAGTCATACACTTATCGTTATATACAAATGAACTTATTGTATCTGAAGCTATTTTATCACCGTTTGCTAGTATAAATACTATTGTTCCTCCATTGTTCTCAATCGCACTTATTGTAGTAACAACTTTTTTATTATGGTATTTTACTAGTACTTCTTTACCTAATAGAGGGTATAATACTTTAGTTATTTCCATAATACTAAATGTTAAAGATATGATAGCAAACAATGCTCGCTATTATCATAGCTATGGCTAATGCTGTGCATATCTTGAATTCGATGTCTTGATTGTTTGCTTTCATATTGTTATTTATTTGATTAATAATTGCATTTTACACCTAAAACTTATAACTACGTAACGCATAGCCTGAATATCACACGTTCTCTATCAGTCCACAGAATTCACTGCTTCATCTGGCAGCTGAGTACGCCCTTACGTCTGCCAACTACACTATTATAAGAAACTGGTGCCCTCAATGTCTTGGGAAGTTATTGAGTTTTTTAAGAATGTCAGGTAAGCTGACTAGATTGCCCAAAAACCTAACTGCTAAATAAGCCTGGTGGCTAGGTACACGATTTTAAGTCCTTATAGGGCTTCAGACTATTAGCCTAATAAGTATAGAACGAGCGCATTAAAACTATGCTATTCTCTTGTTCTAATTTTTGTTCTTTTACTCATCATCTAATCTTAAAGTAAGATATAGAATATGAAACACATTAAAGATGAGATAAAAGATTAAACCATTGATCCCTCCTATAATGTAATAAGCAAATAGAACGGATAAAATGTTAATTGTTCCGTGTATTAATGAATACATAGGCAAAGTTGTTATGTTAGTAATAAATGTTGATTTGCAAAACAAGCAAAGTCTACATAGTAGACCATGCTTGCGTGAATGACACAAAAGGCTATATATTACTCAATAACCTCTTTAATGTCTACAGCAGTTTCACAAGGTAGATATGCTTTTGAAGCAATCCCACGCTCATACGTTCTTTTACATAACGCATCAGCGTCTCCACCATTTTCAGCACACTTTCCATCAGCGGTTTCGAACAACGTAAGATTAACGGTAGTAAATACTTTAGGTATATACTTTGTTTTAGTTACTTCGACGGTTTTACCATTTCTAACCACTTTTTCTGTTACTTCTTCCTCGGTTTCATAAACGCCCGTAACTGTGTCATCTTTCGCAATGTAAAAAGGTTCTGGTGCTGCCCATTGGTAAGACATTAGCCTAATTTGCGCGCCTTTTGTTACATTGCCGTCATTATCGGTTTCATAGAGCTTTTCTAATTGCTCTACCTGTTTGTCCGTTGATGGAAATAAGGTTTTTGTAAAATTAAACCTTCTTGACATCATGGCAAAAGGGTTAATACAACCGTCTTCGTCTATGACTTCTGCATTCTCGTCACCTTCCACGCCTGTAGCTTTAATAATAAAGTAAGGCATTTCGTTGTCTCTTTCAACTTTTGTAAAATTCGTTACATTACATTTCATAATCACATGTTTTTTAAGAATTACACAATACACGATTAAAGGGAACGCCATACCGAAAGTAGTACGGGGTGTTCCCTGCCAATACTTAATAGAGGGGAGTGAATCTTTGCTGGTCCACACGCTCACTAGGGTACCCAATTTTTTTTCATTCCATATATTCACAAATCCCCTTAAAAATTTTTATATAATTTTTTGTTAAACTATGTTAAAATATTGATGTTAAATAGCCATAAACATTCTTAATAATTGTTAATATCGTTAACAACATAGTAACTATTAAGTAGTCTAATACGTTAACTGTTATTAGACAGTAGAACAGTAATACAGTAGAACTAAGTATCATAAGTAAACTAAGCTATTAAGTTAACACTGTATAGACTTACTCTAGATAATACATATGAAAGAATATACACAAGAACAACTACTGAATAGAAAATATTCTGGTAAAGGTATGCACCAATTAGATTCCCCTTACAAAGGTATCGTTTACGATAAAGAGCTAAAACGCTTTGTAGAGATAGTATGGAGTGACTACTATTATGATTTTGTATTTAAACGCCTCGTAAGTTCAGAGGAAGCAGAAAAACTAGGACTATGAAAGAAGGAAAGAAGAATGACTTCCGAGATAGTAAACTAAGGTGGGATTTACTACCACTAGAAGAAATTGAAGATATTGTTAAGCTATATACTGCTGGTTCTATTAAGTATGGTGACAATAATTGGCAGAACCTAGAGAATGGTTACCAACGTTATAAAGCTGCTATGTTAAGACACTTACTTGAATATGAGAAAGGTAATAAAATCGATGACGAAACTAAAGTAAATCACTTAGCAGCTGTAGCGTGGAACGCAATAGCTATGCTTTACTTAGATAAACATGGAAAAGGTAAAACAAATAATTTAGATTGATATGAATAAAAATGTAATTAGACCAATAGCTTACTCAGGTAAGTATATAGATGTTAAAGGTAAAGACTATTTCTTAGCACCAGAAGTATCTCCAGGTGGTTGTCAGGGTTGTGATTTACTTGGGAAAGGCCTATGTACTAAGACTATTACAGACTATTGTAGACAAGGTTATATACTTAAGAAGGTGAACGCATGACATTATACGATCCAGAAATAGCAGAGATAGTAAAGAAGGGGATACCAGTAGAGATTGAAAATAAGTAGTATACAGTGTGGTCACAACGTAGTGGCAGTTGTGATGGTTGCGCATTTGAAAGAATACCTAAGTGCCCTACTATGGCTAGGAGATACTGCAACTCTAATGGTGGAAACATACTAAAGTTAGTAGATAATGGAAATAGAGTATAAAGAAATAGGAAAATGCTTACCATATATAGATAGAGATAAACTATATGAAGAACGTGATAGTATTATGGCAGAACAACGTAAGCTGAGTTCTAGAATAAAGGTATTGGATAGAGCGCTAAGGGCTACTACTGATGAATTAGCAGATCTTTACTTAACTCCTAATATTGTAGTAGCTACTAAAACTACGATTAAGGGAATTGTTCATATAATATTCCACAACGAAGATGTATATTTAATAGAAGGTAGAAATAATTGGACAGGGCCACTTAGCATAAAAGCTAAAGTATCATATCAAGATTATGAGAAATTAGAGCAACATAAATTAGATTTAGACGTTATAGAAGGAAACTAAGTTAAAAGAATATGGAAGATAAAGTACTAGAAACAGTCATTAATGGACTAGAATACAATATGTTAAAGGATGTTTGGATTAAACCTTTAGACCCTATTATGGTTACTAAAGAGTTTACAGAACAGATTCCTACTGGTGTTGTAGATGAAGATGGTTATAATGAATATGAAACTAAAACAGAAACTAAGGAAGTAGAATCTGACTTTGCAAAAGGAGTAGTATTACAGTTGCCTGCATCTATGACTGACCAAGAGTTTAAAGTAGGTGATATAGTTGTATACAATAAGAGATTTGCAAAAGACTTTGATTTGTTTAAGGACAGTCAATTAGTTAAGACATATGACATCATTGCTATTTGCAAATAATGTTAATAAAGTAAGAGAAAGAAGGCTCAGCTTAGGCTGGGCTTTCTTTTTATATGTTAACTAATTGTTAACAAAAGTTAAAAGCTATTAACAATAGTATAATATAGGCGTTTAAAGGGTATGTTAACAGATATATGTGTATTTGTAGGCGGTATATTCCTAATGTGGTTTGCTGCCTGTAAATTAGACAAATTTAATAAATAAAATTATGAAATATAAAGTAATTAAAGAGTTTGGTTGTGCAAAGAAAGGTGATATTCTTACGAATAGTGTAGAAGATCCTGAAGTGTTTACTTTAGAAGTAGAAGAAGATAATACTTATCGTTATATGAGTATTAGCGATGATATCGCAGACTGCTACTGTGAAGATGAGTATCTACTTGCTATTGATGAGTTATCTGATACACAAGTAATTAATAATACTTTAGCATTCATTGATAAGTTAAACAAACAGTATGAAGAAGATTATAGAACAGCTGAAGAGAAAGCAGATAAAGGTGAGATTCCCCCAGCGATGTTTGTAGAAGCTAGAACTGTTTACTTTAACCTTACAAAAGTATTGAATGAAGTTAAGAAACGATTAATGAATAAGGATAATGAATAAATTGGTTAAGACTGTGTCTAAAACCGATTTGTATAAAGAATTCCTCAAGTCACTTAATGGTATACTTGATCTTACTGATAGGGAGTTAGAATTATTGGCAACATTTATAGATATAGATATTAATACGCCAAAGCTCCCTAATATCAGTAAGAATGTAATAAGTACAGAGAATAGGAAATACATTAGAAAGGTTCTAGGTATTACTCCTGATAACCTCAGCAGATATATTACTAAGTTTAAGAATCAAGGTATACTTGTAAAAGGTAGAGTAGAAGATGAAGTGATGGTGAGTAAAGCTTTAATACCAGAGATAATCGGTGATAGAGTACAAGTAACAATAGTATTAAGAATAAGTAAAGATGAAAGCGGTAGCAATGATGATTGAAGCAGGTTCAGTAATAGCATGGAAAAAGTATAGCCTACTTAAGGAAGTATGGGCTTGGCTTAGACGTAAAGAGCTACCCTATAATAGGTTTACTATAATACCAGGTAGAACTGAACTGATATTGATAAATGATACAGGAATTAACTTTAATGCAGCAATATACGAACCTATACGTAAGTATAGTAAAGTAGAGAGCAATAAACTTAATATACTGTGCAAAGACAGTGGTTATAATAATGAAGATTGGGTAGATACTGCCAATATAATAAACCTAGTTAGACCTAATACATTTGCAGGACCTACTACTTTAAATACATGTAGGTATTACAAAAAGGTAGAACTTTATGAGAAATTAGACGAGTATATATACTAAGTTAAGTAATAAATACAACTTACCAAGACAAATAATAGAAGTTATATGCAATAGCCCATTTAGGTTTACTAATGAAGCTATAACTAATATGAATAGTAAACCCATTAGATTTACTTATCTGGGGAAGATTAAACTTAAGAAGAGATATGAAAAAACCAATGATTGAACTTCATGACCCTATTGTATATCCTAGGAAATTATGGGTAGCAGATAAGATAGAAGGTCTAGATAAGGTGTTCTCATTTATGAAAATTGCAGATCCTTATACAGAGAGTCCAACATCTTATGATAGTATACTTAACGATTCTAGATATATCGATAGTGGTATGATTACTATTCCTGTAATGCGTATATCTGATGGTTTATATGGAGTTTTAGTAGTAGCTATAGATCTGAAAGATATAACTCCAGATATGATTCCACATGAATCAGTACATGTTGCAGATTACATATATAGTCAATTGGGTATATTCTCTCAAGATTTCACAGAAGGAAATGAAGCATATGCTTACTTAGTAGGGTGGGCAGCTAGTTGTATAAGTAAGAGTATAAGCAATTTTAAAAAAGACTTATATGATGATATAGAGCAATGAGCTTATCAATCTAGCTAATGATATGATAGCTAATAGATATAATATCATGAAAGCATATGAGATGGAGTAGGGGTTTTGGGACTCAGATGACTATATAGTTGTAGACAAGATCATACACAACATTAGAAAACCTATATTCAGTTTATTAACTGATTTACTTAAATAAAAACAATATGACAATAGAAGAAAGTAAAATAATGTGGAGTCTTGAAAAAGATAACATTAATCAGGAGCACCTTACTAAGGCTATGAAAGATTTATATAAAGTAGTAGATGAAAAGATACAGGCAGGCGAACTACTGTATGAAACATTTGCTCAAGATATGATGGATGCTATTACTACTATTATAGTAAAGAACGGTAAAGAAGGTGTAGAACAAAACAGAACTGAACAGGTAAATAGTATTTGTAATGAACTGTTAAGTAAATATGAAAAATGTGTTGAAACAGAGCCTATAGAAGGAGATTTAGGAATTTCAGTAGATAGTACAGAAGTACAAGACTAACCCAGAGTATGTGAATCCGCAGGTGCCGTAGAAGCTTGCGGAAAGCATATTAGAGAGATTAAATAAAGAATATTATTTAGGTTATAGAATAGATTAATATTATGATTAAGTATATTTGTTCAGTAGATAGAGGTATCGTTATTAGTCACAATAGTGAAGTAGAAAATATTAGCTTGCTAGATCGTTTTTACGTAGACTATATGTGGTATATTCCCGAAGATGGAGAGTGGATCTATACAAAGAAAGATGGTTCTAAATGTAGAAGGAATGTTACTAAAGGTACTATGGTAATAAAATTGTATCCTATAGATAAAGATGATGACGGAAAGTATGTCTTTGTTGAAAGTGATGAAGTAAAAGATCACTATAACAGATTACTAGAGCAACAGCAAAAACAAAAAGAAGCTAAAGCAAATGGTTGTAATCCTTGTTGTGATTGTGAGTGTATTAAGTGTGATTGCTAATATGGATAAATTATTGATAGATCTGTACGGTAATGCTATTTTATATAAAGCAGATACTAATAGCATTAAAAATGTATCTGATAACTTTGAATGTAGAACCGTATACGTTGCATAGTAGGACGGTCAAGTAATAACAGAAGAAGAAGTAATAGATTATAAGTTAGGGGATATTGTACTTATATTAAGTAAATATGATACTATAAGTAGTAAGTGGACATTAAAACCAATAGTCTGTTCTGACGCTTTTGCTAAAGACGATCTTATAAGGTGGAGTAAAAAAGATAACAAACAAGTTCTTACAAATGAAACTATTTGATCTTATTGGTGGTAAAGTAAAAATACACCCAGATGCATTAGGTATCCCATGCTTTAGAACAGTATGGGAGGCCGATGCTGATCCTGATAAAGTATGGGCTACTAAAGTAATAAGTTATATTGTGCTTAATAATAAGTATAATAGTCCATATGTAACCAGTATGGATAAAGATACTAGGGAGGCCAAACTAAAGAAACAATTCTTTGGTGATTCTAACTATAAACTTAATGCTGAAGAGACTATATGTGAAGAAGGCTATAAAGAGTTCATTAATACTAAGACTTTACAGTTATTCAATAACATGCGTCTAAAATTGGATAGCATTAGTCAGTATTATAAAGATTCTTTGGATGAAGTACTTGATGAAAAGAAGATTAAGGACTTACTTAATGGTATGGCTCAAGTAGATAAAGTGGTTAAGGTTATAGATACTCTAGAAAACATGGTTAAATCTGAAGAGGCTATGATGGGTAGAGTAAAAGGAGACGCTAAGGTAAATCCATATGAGTTGGTGTAATAATACATTAAAATACAACCTAAAATAAACAATACGTTATTAATATAAAATTTGATACGATGAAGAAGATTAATATTACAGTGGATCTGACTAAAGATAAAGAAATTGTTTGGGAACAGATTAATGAAGCAAGTAAGAAATTAGCTCCTAAGAAATCGTGGTTGAAGAGAATCATTTCTTGGTTCTAATTTCCATCGGCAAGACTTAACGTGGAGAGTCTTTAAACAAAGCCACGTGTTCTCTCCTATGGTGTAGCGGTAGCACGGCGGATTCTAGCCCCGCAAGTCCGAGTTCGACTCTATGGTAGGAGGACCAATAACGGTAAGTTTGCAGTAGCTGTGGGTAGTATCCGAACTTCTGAAATATGATAAGAATGACCCTCTACTTACCGTTAACTTACTTGCTAGGAAGGTCAATTCACGGTTCGGGTAACAAACCAAAATAGTCGGCGTTGACATACTATTTTGGTAGACTTCTCTAGATAGAATATATAGGAGTCTGGTGCTTTTAGTTCTCTTTACCAAGCGGTATATATGATTGAGAACGAGTTGTGGTCGAGCCGAACGATCTATGGGTTAAACGCCCTAAAGCACCGCCTATATAAGTCAGTGAAGTTGCAGGCCGGCACAACGTAAATTCCTAAGTCACTAGCTATATAAGGAAGCTTATAGTTAACACAGCTCATGATGGACCCAATCGTAAGTGGGCAGGTTTGAGAGAGTTCCTGTATAAACTCTAAGCCTATAATCCCCTGTTGTCCCTGTCGTAAGACAAACTTCAGGGTTTTGTAAAAAACATTGATTTCATTAAAAAAAGAGTTTTAAGGTTAAGAGAGGGGGTTCGTTGTGAAACGCGCCCCTTTTAAATAGTATTATGGAAGACCAAAAGAAAATAGAATTTTATAAATATCTAAAAGAATTATATCCTAATTTAAAGGATACTACTATCATGCTTATTTTGGAAATTAGCCTTGAAGTAATTCATGCAGAAAATAGCGAGATTAATTTTCCTTTAGATAGTCTTTTATTACCGCCGAATGAATGTACTATAGATGGTAAGAAATATAATTGGAATATAAATATAGAAAAACATGGTCGACTTTACTAAAAAAATTAAATAGTCCGATAAATTTAGGGGACCAGCACTATAGTATTTAGCGTCTGGTTCTTATTGTTAGTATCCTCAAGGTACATCGGAGTACTTCAAATACTGGGATGAGTAGAGAGATAGATGTAAGTATGGTTATACTGCTGATGATGGTGATTTCATTAGTGGGTATAACTATTTTTATTTAAATTTCTGTCCTATACAACGAATTATATATACGACTATAACTAACCTAGATGGAACTACTAAAGTAAAGAAAACTCGTGAATTGCAGTTCCCTGACTTTTACGATTATGACTATTACTTCTTTCTAGCAGTAGAAGATGCAGAAGGTTTAGGTAAACATTTATGCGCATTAAAGAGTAGACGTAAAGGTTATTCATACAAGAATGCAGCAATGGCATGCCGTAACTATTACTTATTTCCTGGTAGCAAGACATATATATACGCAAGCAATAAGCAATACCTGACAGAGGATGGTATTCTTACTAAAGCTTGGGATTATATGGACTTTATAGATAAGAATACTGCGTGGGGTAAGAAAAGATCTGTTAATACTTCGATGCGTAAACGTGCAGGTTTCTTTACTAAAGATGAATATGGTAATGAGGTGGAATTAGGTTTCAAATCAGAGATTATTGGTGTTACTCTAAAAGATAATCCTGACGTAGTACGTGGTAAAGCCGGTAAACTTATTATATTTGAAGAGGCTGGTTCATTTTCTGAACTAGGTGCTGCATGGCAGATTGCTAGACCATCTGTAGAACAAGACGGTGTAGCATTTGGTACAATGATTGCTTTTGGTACTGGCGGAGATGAAGATAGCCACTTTGAGACTCTTAAAGATATGTTCTATAATCCAGATGGTTATAACTGTCTAGGATTTGATAATATATGGGACGAAACTCCATCAGATAAGCAATGTGGATTCTTTATACCACAGTATACTAATATGGACTTCCGTGATGAGAATGGCAACAGAATCTACATGGATAAAGATGGTAATACTCTGTATAAGAAGTCTGTAGAGTACATATTATCTGAACGTAGAAAAGTAGTAGAAAATGCTACTAACTCTGTAGCAGTAGATAGATATGTAGCAGAACACTGTATAACCCCATAGGAAGCATGTTTGGAGTTTGGCGGTAATATATTCCCTAAGAAAGAACTACAAGAACAGTTAGCTAAAATACGTACTAATAAGAGTCTTAGTAATGTAAAATAGGTTGGAGATCTAGTGTGGGAGCCAGATGGTACACTTAAGTGGGTTATTAAGAAACATGGAGATGTAACACATTATCCTTTAAAGAAGGATGATGATCCAACTGGTGCTATAGTGATATGGGAACACCCTATGAAGGATGCTCCTATAGGATTATATATATTAGGAGTAGACCCTTATGACCACGATCAATCAGGTACTAATTCGTTAGGTTCTACATTTGTTTATAAGAGATTTTAGAATTTTGAAAACTACTACGATATTATTGTTGCAGAATATACAGGAAGGCCTTAGACAGCTGAAGAGTACTATGAAAATCTTCGCAAATTAGCTGTGTACTATAACGGGCGTATCATGTATGAAAACGAACGAAAAGGTCTTTTTCCTTACTTTACTGCTAAGCATTGTGACTATTTGTTGGCTGATCAACCCGATATTATTTCCGATGTTGTTGGAAACTCCAAAGTTCAAAGAAAGAAAGGTTGTCACATGAACAAATAGATTAAGCAATGGGGAGAAGGCTTAATTAAAGACTGGCTTAACGAAGAACAATCACCAGGTAAGAAGAACCTACACAACATACTATCAGAGCCGCTATTAGAAGAGCTTATCAGTTATAATGATACAGCAAACTTCGATAGAGTCATGGCGTTGATGCAGGTAATGATATATAGAGAACAGCTATATAATGTTAAAGTAAAAGAGAAAAAGAACGAAAATAGGAATCGAGTATTGTTTGACGGTCCTATTTTTACTCAAGATTGGTTTCATGACGATGAAATCGATAATAATATAGAAGCATATATGTTTTAATTATGAATAATATCAATCAGTTTCCGATATAGAAACTTCCTATGTCTAAGAAGACAAAAGCTTGGTAGGAAGCCTGTGTAGACTATATTATAGGACACAGTTAGGGAGGATCTAGAAATGGCAATACTAGGACACGTAAGGAAGAAATGTAGACTTACTATGATCTTTACAATAGTATATATAATGAGAAAGATCTAAAGTATGTTACAAATCCTTTTAAATAGTAGGATGGATTCCCAGCTATGGCTTAGGATTATAATATAATCAAGCCAAAGATAGACTTACTATTAGGAGAGGAAACTAAAAGGCCATTTAACTTCCGAGTTACACGTACTAGTGATATTGCTACTAGTGAGATGCAAGATAAAGCTAAATAGATGTTAATAGACTATATTCAGGCTACTATTATGAGTAAGCTAGGGCCTGAAGAATAGCAAAGATATCAGCAAGCTTTAGAGTCTGGAGAGATTATGACTCCAGAATAGATATAGAAATACATGAGTAAAGACTATAAGGATATAGCAGAGATAACAGCATATCATAGTCTTAATTATTTAAAGAATAAACTTAATATTACTCATGAATTCTTTAAAGGGTGGAAAGACGCTTTGATAGGTGGAGAAGAGATATACTATGTAGGAGTATTAAATGGACAACCATGTATGCAACGCATCAATCCTTTATACTTTGATTATGACACTGAAACATCAGATATAGAGTTTATTCACGAGGCACAATGGTGCTGTTATGAGATGATTATGTCTGCAACTGAGATATATGACAGGTTGTATGATAAAATGTCTGAGAAGCAGTTAAATGAGCTCCTGGAGCTAATGGAAGATGGTGCCAAAGGAGGTATAAATCCAGAACTTAGAAAGACATCATTAGACTATGCTCATATCAAATTACATAACATAAACGGATTCACTTCTAATCCATTTGACGGTTCAGACAATATTAGATTGTGGCATTGTTGTTGGAAGTCATTTAAGAAGATTGGATTTGTAACTGTAATTGATCCTGAAACTGGTATGCCAGAAGAATATGAAGTTGATGAAACTTATAAAGAAACTGGTATGGAGTTGAATGTAGAGTGGAAATGGATAATTGAAGTATGGGAAGGGTATAGATACGGTGAAGACGGTTATGTAGGAATATAGCCTGTAGACTATCAGTATGTATCTGCAGATAATCCTAACGCTCAAAGATTACCATATACTGGAGTAATATATAATAATACTAATAGTAGACCTAGGAGCCTAGTTAGTATGATGAAACCTTTGCAGTATATGTACATAGTACTTTGGTATAGATTGGAGTTAGCTATGTCTAGAGATAAAGGTAAAGTAGTAAATATGGATATTACTCAGATACCTAAGTCTATGAACATAGATGTATCTAAATGGATGCACTATTTATCTGCTCTTGGCGTTAACTTTATCAACCCATATGAAGAGGGTTGGGACATACCTGGTAGAGAAGGTGGTAAACCATCATAGTTCAACTAGATTACTGCATTAGACCTTTCTATGGCTAATACTATTGATCAATACATCAATTTGATGGATAAGATTGAAAGTATGCTGTCTGAAATATCTGGAGTAAGTAAACAGCGTGAGGGAGCTATAGCATCTAATGAATTAGTAGGTAATGTAGAAAGATCTGTAGTACAGTCTGCTCATATCACTGAACCTTGGTTTTGGGTGCATAACCAAGTGAAGAAGGAAGCTATCACAATGTTGCTCAACACAGCTAAGTATGTATGGAAAGATAATAAGACAGAATTACATTACATACTAGATGATGCTACTAGAGCTTTCATTACTTTATCTGAAGATTTCTTCTATGAGGACTATGATATATTTGTAGAAGACACTACTAAAAATCAACAACAGATAGAAGCCCTTAGAAATCTTATGCAGCCTGCTATGCAAAATGGAGCTAGCTTACTTGATATTGCTGAGATTATTACTATGGATAATGTTACTATGATCAAGGGTAAACTTGAAGAAATAGAGTAGAAACGTATGGAACAGCAACAAGCTATAGAAGAAGCTCAAGCTCAACGTGAACAGCAAATGATCCAAATGCAGAATGAAGTTAAGGAAGAAGAACTTATGATTAAGGAAGCTGAGATGGATCTTGAGAAGTATAAGATAGATTCTGATAATGCTACTAAGATCACTGTAGCTCAACTCAATGCTTATAGGGGTGTAGAGGATATGGACTAGGATAATAATGGAATACCCGATCCTATAGAGATAGCAAATCAAGCCTTAGCTGAAAGAAAACAAGCATCTGATGAAGCTTCTAAACAATTTGAATTCAATACTAAACTTCGTGAATAGAAAATGAAGAAGGAGATTGAATACAAGAAGATTGAGTTGGAGAAATAGAAATTAGAAGCTTAGAAGCAGTTATAGAAGCAGAAAGACGACGCAGCTTTGGAAAGAGAGAAACTGAAAGCAAGAACAGCATTAAAGAATAAAGTAGCAGGAGAAAAGTAATATGAATTGGTTTAAAGAAACATGGTGGATTATTAAATAGTTATTCACTAAAGTAAAGGCAGATAAAGTTTAGTATAAACATATGGAACATTACCCAGCTAGTGGGTATTCTGCAATGAGTTGGTGTGGGTATCTATTATCTAGAAAAGATGAAAGTCTTATAACTCCTACTACTTGGAATCATGAGACTATTCACTTATACTAGGCTAAAGATAAAGGTTCTTGGTTGAAGTACTATTGGTCTTACTTAATACAATGGTTAAAAGGAAATCCAATAATACATCCAGCTTCAGGAGCTTATTATACTATTTGTTATGAAATGGAGGCTTATGCTAATGCTGAGAATTTAGACTATCTAAAAACTCGTAAGCCTGAAAATCTTAACAAATATAAAATCAAAAATAGAAAGAAAACATACAAAAAGTATGGTAAGAAAGGTTTTTTAGAATATATTAAAACATTATAAGGAGAAATAATTATGGCATGCGGAGGAAAGAAATCTGGCTCTAAGAAGGGCAAAGGTGGAAAGAAATAATTGAAAAGTTATGGATAAGAAAGCATTTAAACAAAGAATGCAGAATCTAAAGGCTTACCGGGAGTCAAATCCTGGTAAGACCTATTTAGATTGGAAAGTATCAGCATTTGCAGATGGTGGAGAAATACCTCCTACTAATAGACCTGAACCTATTGAACGTATTCCTTATAAAGGCAAATTGTATACTGATAAATATGGTTAGAAATATACTGAAGAGCAGTATTATGACTATATTAATAACTCTACAGATGAAATAAAGTAAGTTCGATAATAGACCTATGGTCAAAAGGACTTAAACCTATAACAGATTTAGAAGATGTTGCGAATTTTACTCCTATTGGTGATGTTATTGCTGTAAATGATACTTATTAGGCAATAAAGAATGATGACTGGCTTGGTGCAGGATTAGCTGCACTTACTATGATACCCTTTGTACCTACTACAGTTAAGAACTTTAGAAAAAAGTACAAAGGTGTAACTCCAAAAACTAAAGTTAGTAATTATAACTTTGATATGACAGTAAGACCTAACTATGTACAAAACAGAATAGATGAAGCTATTAATTATGATAACGTGTAGCTTGCAAAACGTACAAAGGCTGTTAATCAAAGTTATAATATAGCAGAAAGATTGATGGATGATCCTAATTATATGATTAGAGCTAAGGAAGTAAAGAAAGCATTTGGTGATGATTATATTACTCCATACGCTGATATTATTGATAGTTATAATGTAGACCCTACAAAATTACCTAAAGTGTAGTTAATGGATTTAGGTAATGGAACATCTGGTTCAATGAGAAATGCTAATGGTACTTACAGTTATAGAATAGATCCAAATATGACCAATTTGGACGAATTTTTAACAGAACATGAATATGGTCATTATGTAGATTTTCTTCGTAATAAAAATAGACCAAGTGCTGAAGGTGATAGCAATATGTTCTATTAGATGAGCAAAGACTTTTCTAGCAAACCTATAGATTCAAAAGGATATTATCTTAAACCTAGTGAACAGAAATCTCATATGAATCAATTAAGAGAATATATGTTTCAGAATGGGTTAATTAACAATAGAGGATAGAAAGTCAGTGAATAGGAACTAAAAGAAGTATTATAGAAAGTATCTGATATTTCATCTTTACGAGGAGTATCTAAGGCTAGTAAGTAGTTTAAGAATCTTAAACAGTATACAAAATGGTTCAATACTGTGCCTTTACTTGGCGTAGGAGCTATGGGTGTTAATCAATACTTTAATAACAATGAGTGATCTAATAGACTATGCTGGCATTATACCAGAATACCCTGTACCATCTTACAAGGATGGTGGTATACATATAAAGAAAAAGAATAGAGGCAAGTTCAACGCCTTAAAGAAAAGAACAGGTAAAACAACTGAAGAACTTACACACAGTAAAAATCCTTTGACTAGAAAGAGGGCTATATTTGCTCAAAATGCTAAAAAATGGAAAAAGGGTGGAAGAAAGAAAAACAAATAATCTAATTAATACTAATTATGGATAAGACTACATTAAACGGCTTTGAAGTATTTGAAGACTTCGCGCCAGGTGCAATGACAAAAACGACAATTATAGAAAAGCCTGAAACAGAAACAGAAGATGATGCTATTGTAGAAGAACTTACTGATGAAGAGTTAGAAGAAATTCGTAAACAAGGTAAGAAGAGCAATACAGAGGATTCTGAGGAAGATGAAGAAGAGGAAGATGTAAAGCCTGCTAAGACTAATAAGAAGTCTAAGAAGGAAGAGATAGAAGATACTGAAGAAGAGACAGAGAACGAAGATGAAGATACTGAAGAAATAAATGAAAATGAGACGACTGTCGTTTCTGGATTCTTTGATTCATTATCTGAAAAATTAGGTTGGGAAGATATAGAAGATGAAGAAAAACCTAAGACAGTAGAAGACCTGATTGACTACTTCTAGAATGTAATAGAAGAGAATTCTGTTCCACAGTACGCTAGCGAAGAAGTAGCACAGTTGGATGAATTTGTAAAGAATGGCGGTAATCTTAAGGATTACTTCCAGATTGACGGAGAGCTTGATATTGACGATATTAATATCGAAGATGATGAAGTAAAACAGAAATTAGTACTTAAAGAATTTCTGAAAGAAAAAGGCTTTAGTAGTAAGTCCATTGAGAAGAAACTTACTAAATATGAAGAAGCCGGATTGCTTGAAGATGAGGCTGTAGACGCTCTCGAATCATTGAAGGAGATTAGAGAAGAAAAGAAACAACAGCTATTGGAAGAGCAGAAAAAGACTGCTGAGCTGAATAGAAAGAAACAACAGGACTATTTTAACTCCGTTGTCAACGAAATAAAAGGGTTGGATAACATTCGTGGTGTAAAGATTCCTGAGAAGGATAAGAAGACGCTATTGGAATACATATTCAAACCTACTGCTGATGGAATGACCCAATATCAAAAAGATTGGTCTAAGAGCGTGAAAAATTTACTAGAATCTGCATACTTTACTATGAAGGGAGATACTTTGCTTAAAGCTGCAAAGACTGAAGGCTCCAATAAGGCTATAAGCAAATTTAAAGATAGTCTCAATAGAACTGGAGTAAGTAGAAAAACTAGAAAACAGGATAACACTAGCAACGAGTCTATGTGGAATTCTATTGTACGTCAATTGCGTGCAAATTAATATTTAACAAATTAAAAAAAGAATAAACCCAAAAGTTTAAAAATGATAGAGAGTGAAGTCTGGAAAGATATTCCAGGATATCCGGGTTATCAGGTAAGTAATACGGGTAAAGTAAAATCTCTGTAGCATACTGTGTTTCATTCACCTTCTAGAAAATTTCCTAATGGTAGATATGTAACTTATAAGGAAAGAATACTAGTTCCCGCAAAAGAAGGCGGAGGATATTATTTTGTAGTATTGTATAAAAATAAAGCAAAAAGAAGTCTCAGAATACACAGATTAGTCGCATAGATGTTTTTAAATAATCCTAATCATTGTGAATAGGTAAATCATAAGGATGAAGATAAGCTAAATAACTGTGTAGATAATCTAGAATGGTGTACCGCTAAGTATAATATAAATTATGGTTCTGGAAAATATAGAAAGACGTTAAATCGAAGAATACCGGTATTATAGTACGACTTAAACGGAAATTTTATAAAAGAACATGAAAGTGCTACATCTGCCGCATATAGTTTAAATCTCAAACAGTATTATGCAAGAGATATTTTAGACGTATGTAAAGGTAAAAAGAAAACAGTTAAAAAGTTTATTTGGAAATTTAAAAATTAATTAAAAAAATAATTATGGATAATAATATATTAAACTCATTGGTTCTGTACAAAGGAAAATGGTTTAGTGATTTGATTGATACTGCCAAAATTTCGGAGGCTTCACAATAGAATCCATATCAGGTTGCTACCGTGTTATCTTATGTATTTGGAACTAAGGATAATGGTTACAACACTTCTTTGGATATGTTGACTGGTGGTCTTGGTAATGTGATGACCATTGATCAGCCGAGTTGGGAGTGGAAAGTAATGATTGATGCAGATAGAGCTGTTACAATCAGAGATGCAAAATGGAATGGCGCAGCTATTACTGAAACTTCTACTGCTGGTTTGAACAATACTCCTATCCTGTTGTGGTTGGAAGATAACTGGTTCGGTCCTACTGCAGTACTTGAATTCGATAATAAAGACTTCCAAGTACGTGTTTCAGGTGCTCCGTACCAAGATGGTAATCTTTGGGTATATACTTGTTTCGTAGCTGATGGCCAGCCGAGTTCTTATATTCCTTCTGAATATCTGAAACCGGGTTGTCAAGTATCACGTCTTGCTTCTGCTGTTGAAGAATACAGTGAAGAAGGTGATATCCTGAACTATAATACTCATTTTAAGATGCGTAATTATCTTACGACAATTCGTATCAACTATGATATCACTGGTTCAGCTTATTCTACAGTAATGGCAATTGCCCTGAAAGATCCTAAGACTGGAAAGACTTCCTATCTGTGGGCTGATTATCAGGAATGGGTTGCATTACGTGAATGGTATAAGAGATGCGAACGTATGTTAGTTTACATGAAAAACAATGTAAACAAAGATGGATCTTGTAATCTGAAGGGTACTAACGGTCGTCCGGTATTTATCGGTGCTGGTTTGCTTGAACAAATCGCTCCGTCTAACAGACGTTACTACACTCGTCTTACTGCAGAACTGTTGGAAGACTTCTTGTTCGACCTGTCTTATAATGTACTTGGTACTAACGAACGTAAGTTTGTTGCTTTGACTGGTGAAATGGGTATGAGAGAATTCGACAGACTGTTGAAGGAAAAAGTTGTTAACATGAACTTGATGGATACTGTATTTGTAACTGGTTCTGGTGATAACTTGAAGTTCGGTGGTCAGTTCAAGACTTACTCAATGACTAATGGTATTGAACTTACTCTGAAGTATTTCCCGTTGTATGACGATATTGTATACAATCGTCAGTTGCACCCTGTTACTCTGAAACCGTTGGAATCATATCGTATGACATTCCTGGATCTGGGTAGACGTGATGGTGAAGCTAACATCGTTAAGGTAGTTCGTAAAGACCGTGAATTCGTTACTTGGTATACTGGTGGCGCTGTTGCTCCGTCTGGTTATGCTAACTCTAAGAATACTCTGAGATCTAACGGTAAGGACGGCTACACTGTATTCTTCCTTGGAGAAATGGGAATAATGCTCCGCGACCCCAGAGCATGCGGAGAATTGATCATGGAAGCGGAATAATTTGTTGACAATAAACCGCAATATGATTTGAACCAATATGCCATAGTGTAGTAATATTTTAGTTACTACACTATGACTAATATAAAAGAACAACTAACTGAACAATCTAATTAAATATTATGGAAGTAATCGTTAGAATAATTAAATCTAATCCCTGGACAGGGATTACAAAATGGCCTACATGTTATGATTATGTAAGCTCATACTGGACAAGATCTGGTAATCTGTATACTGGCTTGACTGCTGAAGATGCAGAAAGATTAGAAAAAGAAATTGGTTATCAACCAGGGTAGTTATCCCCTAGTAGTTCATTTTGGGACACTTTTGCCATTAAGATTGGTAAGAAGGATGTTATCTTAGATACAGATAGACCAGAAGATGAACTCAAATACATATTTCTCAAGAATCATAAAAGAGTAGCAAATGGTTTAAATAAGATCACAGCAGCTACTGATTATGTTATAATTAACAAAGATAGTGAAGCAGAAGAAGCTAATAAGATCAATAAGATTAAGCGTGAAGCATATAGAGAAATGGATAAGATGTCTATAGAAGATATGCGTAAGTGTCTTAGACTTTATGGTATCAAATCTGACACTATGTCTAATGAACTTGTAGAAGCCAAATTGACTGAACAAATCGAAAGCTCTCCTAAGACCTTTATGATGAAATGGGTTGAAAATCCAAACAAAGAAATTAACTATGTAATTGAAGAAGCTGTTGCTAAAAACATTATTAGAAAGAATAGAGCTCAGTACTATTTTGGAACTGATCTTATTGGTAATGGTTTAGAGGATGTAATTGCATATTTAAAAGATAAAAAGAATCAAGATATTAAGTTAGCAATACTTAATGAAATTAAGTCTAAGTAATGAATAATAAGGATTCTCATATATACTTTAAAGTAATTTTAGATAAGAATGCGGAGGGTATCGCCTTTGGTGGATGCCCTGCATTTTTACCTGAAGAAATAGACTTATTCCTTAATCAAGCTCAACTAGAGATATTAAGTAATAAGACTACAGGTAATAATGCTCTTAGAGTAGATCTAGAGGGTAGCATATCTAATATATCTGAAATTAATAGGCTTATAGCTACTGATGAAAATCTCCAAGCGTGGAATACTAATAATAACGAATATGTTATAGATGAGATACACGGAGAAGATAATCACAGAATGACTATACTTAGTGCAGTACTTAAATATGGTGACTTAGAAGCTAATTGTAGCATAACTACTCATGCAGTAGCTGGGTTATACAAGTAGACTTATAATAATATACCTTGGGTAGAAAACCCAATTGCTGTACTCGAAGATAATAACTTCTTAGTATATGTTGATCCTATTATGTCGTTAGATCCTATGTATGGTCCTAGAACTGACGAAAATGGTAAGTATTATAGAGTAGATATTACGTATATAAAGAAACCTAAGAAGTTTAACTATACAGAGCCAGAAGAAGAATTAGACTTCCCAGAAGATGTTATGAATGAGATTATTAATAGAGCTGTAGTAATAGCTTTAGAGAATATAGAATCTCAAAGAACAACTACTAAATTACAATTAAACCAAGTATCTGAATAATTATGACTGAGAGGCAATTTCAAATTAATATGGAAAGATAGCTTGATAGTATCATACCTAGCTATGATAAGACTATTAAGTATCCTTCAGATACTTTATTTCATTATCTGAATAAAGCTAAAGATGAATATACTAAATAGTTATTTCGTATATTTCAAGCTAATCAAGAACTAAGTGATAACATTAGAACTCTAGTAAAGACTTAGACTTATAATGCTGGTAACTTTAGAGTATCAGGTAAGAAATGGGAAACAGATTATCCTGATGACTATGTATTTGCATTAGGAGAAAATGTTTACATATCTATAAAAGATAACAAGTGCAATAATTTAATTGTACACGAATCTGATGTATTAGAAGCTACTATAGAGAATATTAGTTCTCAGTTAAATAATAGTTTATCAGATCACAGATTACGCTATAATCAAGCAAGACCATTAAGACTGTATCAAGATAATGCGATTATATTGTATACAGATGGTAAATATGATATTAATAGTTACGAATTAACTTACTTGAGAAAAGCAAAAGATTTAGGTAAATTTGAGGATCTTACTAAAGAGTATACAGATTTACCAGAAAATACTCACCAGGATATAGTAGATCTAGCAGTACAATTGTTAGTAAATAATATAGCTGGTAGTAGATCTAAGGAGACTTAGAACGAATAATAAAGCGTTCGTTTGACGTGGAAATCACTATAGGTGAAAGTAGAAGAACGAATAGTTAGACGTGCGCAAATTGTCTAATAACTAAAAATTAATAAAATTATATGATAACTTCAGTACACACCGTATTAATCGGTAAACAATGTCCTGCTTCTTATACTACGGTAGACGCTTTAGCAAACGGTGATGTTGCTTTGTTCGACGAGAATAAGAGCATTATTACAACAGCTGCTGATGCTGCAGAAGCTACTTCTTTGTATGTAGGTGTTGCAGGTCCGAAAATCAATGTTACTATGCCAGATGGTACAGTAGCTCAGAAAGCTAATATTGACTTCTCTACAGAGATTCAGAAAGCTTCTAAACCGTCTGCAGTAATTGGTAATTATGTTGCTCCTGTTCAGGAAAAAATTACTATTGACTTAAGTGCTGCTACTATCGTTGCAGGTAACCGTTACGTTCTGCGTATCGTCTACAAAGATATGTATGAAGCTCCGGGTCAGTTCACTCACAGTTATGAAGTATATGCTAGTACTAATGTAGCAAATGACTTGACAGAAGCAATTGTTAAGAAGATTAATTCTCATAAAAATCGTAGAGTACAGGCTACTAATGCTGCAGGTGTAATTACCCTTACTGCCATGGTTAAGGACGATAATGAAGGAGTATATTCTTTGAATCAGTACTCAGTAGTTTCTATGGAGGCTTCTTTGTATGAAACTATTCCAGGTGCTCTGTTAGCTAATCAGCCTACAGCTGTTGCAGGTGCTGTTATCACTAAGACTAACGGTACTCCTGGTAAGGGTTACTGGAAGCAAGTACGTGATGCAGAAGTAACTTATATGGGTTATAAAGGTCATGTATTTACAGGCGCTTATCCTATTGTAGAACAGGATCGTAAAGTAGTTGAAGATGCAGAATATGATTACGCTATCATTGAAAACGATAACTTGTATCTGAGCAATGATAATCAGTATATCAAGACTACTCCGTTAACTGCAGAAGTTTATTGTCCTAGTTTAGTTGGTTCTATTGTAGATAAAGGTATTCAGTCATTTATTGCTGGCAAAGAAATAGCTTAATATACATAGAGAGATTAACACTTAGGAAAATACAGTATTCCTTTTACAAATTATAAAAGTGGAGTGTGGAATATTCCACTCTTCACTTTTTTTATTGTTTATATATGGACAAATTAATAGATGTACAAATAAATGGCAATAGACTTAGTTTCAAGGTAGATACAGATATAGATTTATCTGGCTACGATGTTGAGGTCTATGTCGATGAAGCATGCAATTTGAAGAATATACTAGATGATATTCCAGAACATAATTATATCTTTACTGAGGAGATTACTATTGAAGATAATGAAGTAGTAGTAACAAATGAAGAGATACTAGAATTAGACTGGAATATAAAGTATATTACATTCAAATGCTATAATGAGAACGAAGAAATTCGTTTCTATGGGGTATACTACAATCCTGAGATTATATATACAGCAGAGATTAGAAAGCTGCATACAAAGTGTTCTACATGTCTTGATGATGAGACTATGTAGAATTTAATGCTTATAGTGTTTAAGCGTCAGTTGTTGGAGTATGCTATACAATCTGGTCATTTCAAAGATGCAATGTTACTTTATATCGATGTATGCAGATTGTTAGAGATATCACTCTAGGGTAATAGCAATAATTGTAATAGTAGTAGGAATTGCTGTAATAATTGTATTCTAACTCAAGACTCTAGATGTTTACGTACTGAGGGAAATAAGTGTCTAAAGTTAGAGAAGGATAAGATTACTAGTACTTCTACTTTATACTCAGGTGGCTGTATTAATGGTTGTTGTAGAATTTAAAATTAAAGAATTATGACACAGAAATGTGATGGTGTAAAGATATTAGATCTAGAAGGAAAAAACTCATTCACTGGTGCTGAATACGCAGTTATTGCTGAGAAAGATGCAAACTATAAGATACCGTTAGAACAGATAGGAGATGTTATTATAAATAGCTCTAAGTTTAAAGCTAAAGTAGATAGAGCGTATACTGCAAGTGTACCTACCGCTAGTGTAGCATTAGAAGACAATGAGTTTACTTTTACATTTGGTATTCCAGCTGGCTCTAAAGGTGATCCTGGTTATAGTGGCAAAGATGGTAAAAACGGTAAAGACGGTAGAGATGGTATAGATGGAGTTCCTGGAATAGATGGAGATACTATCAGAAACGTAATTGCCTATAAATCTACTTCTACTACAGCTAGACCTGACACTCCTGTAGGAGGTAGTTGGGATGCAGTTAACAATATAGTAATATATCCAGCTGGTTGGGTTGGAACAGATGTTAATCCTAACGGTTATGTATGGATGTCTACTGCAGCCTTTTCAAGTAATGGGACTCAAGTATAGGCTTGGACTACTCCGGTTAGACTTACTGGAGAAGATGGTAAGGATGGTGCGGATGGTACTAGTATAGAATTCATCTATAAACTTACTGTAACTAGCCTTACTAAACCTGAAAAGCCTGATAACAATCCTAATCAGACTGATTATGTACCAGAAGGATGGACAGATCAACCTTCAGGTATAAGTGAATCATATCAATGCGAATGGGTATGTAGCCGTACTATAGAAGATAGTGGTTTGTGGAGTGACTGGCAAGGCCCTACTATTTGGTCTAAATGGGGAGTAAATGGTAAAGACGGGGATGGTAGAGAATATATATTCCAACGTACTAAACTACCTGCTCCTCCTTATAATATCACCGATAATAATCCAGATGTAGATGAGTATATACCGTCATCTTATCCAGGAGAAGAACCTTGGACAGATGATCCTAGTGGTGTAAGTCAAACTTATCAATATGAGTGGGTTAGTCAAAGAAAGTACGATGGTAATACTCACAAATGGGGTAATTTTAGTTCTCCAGCATTATGGGCCAAATATGGAGATAACGGTCAAGACGGTATGAGTATTAGAGTAATGTATACTCGTACATCTGGTAGTGATGTTAAACCTAGAGATCCAGATAGACTGAATATTAATCCAGGTAGCATATGGGGTGTAGGTATGCCTACTGCTACTGGTAAACAAGCTATATGGGGCATTCAAGCTTTAGTTACTTACGATAATAAGTTGTATATAGATGAGAATCTTCCTGAGGAAGAAAGAGGATGGCAAGGTCCTTATTTGATTACAGGTGTACCTGGTTTAGATGGTAATAACTTTAACTACCAAGTAGACGCTTTTAAACAAGCTACTACCAAACCTGATAAACCTACTAGTAGTGACCCTTATGCTCCAGGTAATGGTTGGGTAAATGTACCTGATATGAGTACTGGAACATGGTGGAAATCTACCGCATTAGTACAAGGTGAAACAGCAACTGTTATCGAATGGGGAGCTGTTATCAAAGTAACTGGACAAGGAATTGTTATTAAAGGTACTCTAGAATCTACCGATGATTTACCAATGACTGGTAATGAAATAGGAGATGCTTATGTAATTGATGGTTATTTGTGGGTGTGGAATGGAGAGACTTGGGTAAACGTTGGTACTGTTCAAGGTGCAGATGGTAATTATACTGAGTATAGATTCGCTAGAAACAATAGTTGGTCTACTCCTCCTAGCTTAAATAAATCAGATAGGTATCCAACTGGTTGGAGTTCTACTGCTCCTGTATTAAGTGATGGACCAGTTTTATGGGCTACATTTGCTACTATTAGTGGTGTGGATAATACTTTACTTACTGATTGGGCTGATCCATATTATATGACTGGCTCTACTGGTGCTTCTGGTATTCCTGGTGTAGGTTATGAAGTAAAATACTGTAAAGGTACTGAAACTACTTATACTGGAGAACAATGGAGTGACTCAATGAAATGGAAGAGAAATCCTACAGGTTGGTCATTAGATGTACCAGAATTAGTTAATGGAGATGAGTACAACTATATATGGTTTATTCAATGTAGAATCATCAATGATACTATGGAGACTGCTTGGTCTAAACCTAATCCTATGGGAGGTATTATAGTACCAGATCCAGTAGGTTCACAGCCAATTATCTATCCTCAAGGTATTTATAGTACTACCACTCCATATATTAACGATGGTGAAAAAGCTCCGTATGTATATGATACTAGTGATGGTAATTTCTATTATCTTAAATCTGTAATGACTTGGATTGGTACACAGCAAAACAATGTATCTCCTGCAACAGATACATCTGGTGCATGGGCTAAGTTAGAAAATTATGAGGCTGTATTTGCTAATGTATTAATTACTCCAAACGCTTTGGTTGGTGGAGCTGTATTTAATAACAATCTGATGTTTTCACAGAGAGGTAAGAATGCTAGTAATGAGGATAGTAGTTAGTATTAGCTTATAAATACAGATGATCCTATGAATACATCTAATGCGTTCAGACCTAACTTTTTATTAGACTTCGCCAATGGTGAAGCTTACTTTGGAGCAGGAGGCATTCGTTTAGCAGCAAATCCAGCTGAAACAGCGATTACAGTAAAGAATGGTACTGATTCTATTAAATTATCCAAAACTGGAATTAGTAGTAGAATTAATGATGCTCAATTTAGTGTAGATTCAAACGGACTAAAATACGAGATTATGCGAGCAAACGATTCTTATGATGTTAAGAATAGTGCTTTAGTAATTAATAGAGACGGATCTGGACATACCGCAAATAAATTATTATCCTGGGACGCTAATGGTAAAGTAAGTTTTGATAATAAACAGTATTCTACAGATTATCTATTTCCTACTGGAGAAGACGGAGAGTATGAACTTATAACAGTATCTCGTAAAAATTACGATAGCGGAGAAGTTATAAGATTGCTTACTTTTGGAGCTAAAGCTTCTGATACTAGTAGCTCTCCTTCTTATACAAGTTTCATGAAAATCAAAGATAACTTTTATCAGACAAATATAACTCAAAAAGGAATAGAATATTCCGTGATATCTAGTGGTCAAATTGGAACTAGAGGTATAGTGGGAGAAGACCCTATTAGTGGATCTGATGGAATACACGCATATAAAGGAAACGGTTCGTATTATACTTTTTCAGCTAGTGAAGACGGTATAAAAGTACATGATTCTAGCAACACCTTAAGAGTAGGTTGGTCTGGTACTAAGAACGGATTAGTTTTTGTTAATGGTATTTGTGTAGGAACAGCTTAATAATATATTATGAATAATCCAAAATATTACATAAATGATAAAACTAATTCTATTATAAAGAATAGTGTTATCAGAAATAACAGAGATATAGTAGCTACGATTGTGTACAATGAGCTGACAGATTTGTTAGAATATAGTCGCACATCGTAGGCTACTAAGTCTACTGATACAGATATGTTAGCTAGGTTAATTACTAGAGTACATCCTTAGTTGTACAGTAATAGACCTATGAAGTTGTTACCTTACTGTCAATCATGTGATTATGGTTGTGGTAAGCCTACTTGTATTATAGATGATCCATTCATACTTGCTTTATTAGAAGAGAATGAAGATCCATGGTTATGGGAAGATGGTGGAGTATTATTATTAGAAACTTAGAGATATGAAGATTTAGTAGAAAACCCAAATAATACCAACAAGAATTAAAGGCTTGAAGATTAGTCAAGCTGAGGAACGTGTAGATCTTACTGGTAATGAGATGATACCTTTTCAGGAAGGTGAACATAATGGTAAGATAAAGATTACATCGTTCAAAGGCATGTCTGTATATGTCTTCGATCCTGTAGTAACAGATGGTAAGGTAAGTGCAGAAGAATATGGTAGGCTATATAATGCTATAAGAGATAATCTTCTTATATACACTCCTAATGCTAGTAGAAAAGGCTTATTAGTATCTACAGAGCATTCTATAGTAAATGGTGAACTGTAGTTAGAATTCCCAAACTATGTTAAGGAAGAAGGTTCTAATAACATTACTACTGTTGAATTTGAAAGTATTACTATAAGTAAGGAGTTAGATTATAACAGAACTCTATACAATACCTTAGCACTTAAGACTACTGGTGATGGAGATTATGTACTTACTGATAATGGTAAGTATATATATATTGGTGATTTAGCCTTAACTAACATTAAGATTAAAGACGGTACTAATACATCTGTATATGACTTAGTAACAGAGGCCATTAATCTAACTAACACTAGTACTCCTTGCATTAAATGGACTACTACAAAGAGTGGTGATAACATCTATATAGACCTATTCTTAGCTAAAGCTACTGTAGATCAAGACGGTATCATGAGTAAAGAGGATAAGTATAAGTTAGATGTTACTATTCCTAATGAATTAGAAAGTCTTAGAGAAGCTCTAAATAAGGAAATTCAAGACCGTAAAGACGAAATAGCAAGAGTAGATGGTAGGATCGATAAGGAGATATCAGACCGTATCAGTGAAATTGAAAGAGTAGATACTAAGATTGAGAAGGAGATAGTAGACAGAACTAATGAGATTACTAGAGTTGATGAAAGAATCAATAGAGAAATCTAGGATAGAACTGATGCCGATACTTTACTACAATAGTAGATAGATAAGGAAATAGTTGATAGAAAAGCAGGCGATACTACTATCACTAATAATCTAAATGCATTTATTAATACTAAAGGTCAACCCGGTGGGTTAGCATCATTAGACTCAAACGGTTTAGTTCCATCTTCTCAGTTACCATCTTATGTAGACGATGTATTAGAATATCCTACTTTAAGTGCGTTCCCTGCTACAGGTGAAACGGGTAAGATATATGTTACTTTAGATACTAATCTTACTTATAGATGGTCTGGTACAGGTTACGTTGAAATAAGTAAGAGCTTAGCTTTAGGTGAAACTTCTAGTACTGCATATGCTGGTAATAAGGGTAAAGAAAATAGAGATGCTTTAACTAGTCTACCTGCTAATTTAGTTAGTACTGTAGCTAGCCCCACAGCTAATGCGTCTAATGTAGTATTTAACTACACAGGAACTTCTAAGAGTGGTATTAACTATTCTACTCCTACAGCTAAAACAGTAACGATACCCGCTGCATCTTCGAGTGCTGCTGGTGTCATGGCTGCTGCAGATAAGGTAAAACTTGATACTACTATACCTAATTAGATTACAGATATCAATAATACTATTACTGAAATATAGGATGATATTACTGGTATTAATTCTGGTAAAGTAAGTAAGATTACTGTATCTGGATCAGGTAATGCAGTTACTACAGGTAGTATTGTAGGTGATACTTTGACATTAACTAAAGGCGCTACTTATAATAACTATGTACATCCTATAGGAGATGCTCCTAGTAAAGCTCTTGGATTCTATAAGTTTGCAACTGACTCTTTAAGTCATGTACGTAATCCAATTGCAGTCACCAAAGCTGATATTACGGCATTGGGTATACCTGCGTAGGACACTACTTATACATTGCCATTAGCATCCGCTAGTACTAGAGGTGGCGTTAAAATAGGTTATACAGCTAATGGGAAGAACTATCCAGTATAGTTATCAAATGAACAAATGTATGTAAATGTACCTTGGACAGATACAAATACTAATGCTACTTATACTTTTGCTAATGGTTCTTCTGGTAACTTTACTGTAACTCCATCTGGAGGTAGTGCATAGACTGTAAGTATAGGTAAGCCTGCTACTGCAGGTACTGCTGATAACTCTCTTAAGTTAAATGGGTTTGAGTATGATGCATTTTCACAATTTGCTCATTATAGAACTAGTGCTGCTAATAGTAATAGTACATGGTATAAGGTAAAAATACTTTCAAAAGAAACCTGGATGCTACAATTTACTATTAGAGTATACTAGGATTATCACGCTACTGATATAATGGTTAGCGGATATAACTATAGTAGTAATCATTGGTATAATCCAACAGCTAAAGTAATAGCTACTACGTCTGTATAGAAGAGTATAGAAGTAAGATTTGGTTATGATACAGATGGTCATTTATGGGTAGCTGTACCAGCAGGGCATTATACAGGCTTATCTGTTATGAATGTTAATAATGGATATTCTTATATTGCTCCTACATGGAATACTAAATTTACTATAACCTATGAAACATCGTTAACTGGTACTGCCCAACATGTAGTATAGGCTTACAGACCTTGGTACACTAACGAAAAAGTAGATAGTGCTGCTAATGCAGATAATGCCACTACTGTTGGTGGAATAAATCCAACTGCTTTCGTAAAGAAAGCAGGAGATACAATGACAGGTTATTTAACTCTAAATGATAGAGCTACTGGTAGTGGTATTATAGGAACAAGCGGTAATGGTTTAGTGCTTTGTGAAGGCGTTAATTCCATACTGGGTATGTAGTCTGGTGTAACCTACATTCGTAGTGGATCTAGCAATATATTACACAGTAGAGCAGGAACCAACTATGATGTATTAGATTCATACAACTATACCAATTACGTTCCTACCAAAACTGGTACTGGTGCATCCGGCACATGGAATATTACTTCTAAAGGAATACAGAATCATAGTATAAGTAATTCGGAAAGACTTCCAGATTTTTTCCCAAACTATGAAGTGTACGCATGGTATAATAACGCAGGTACACCAACTGCTGATTGGTGGTCAGGTATAACAGTTAGAGCAGGATCAGCAGCTGAAGGATATTCTACATATCAATTATGTGGATATGTAGGAAAAAGTAGCTCAAATTATAACCCACGATGGAGAACTAGTAATCCAAGCGCAAATAGTTGGAATGCGTGGAGAATCCTTGCTACGTTAGATGATAATGTAGCCTCTGCCACAAAGCTACAGACTCAAAGACTTATATTTGGTAAATATTTTGACGGTACAGCAAATGTTGAAGGACAAGCTACAGTATATGGCACTAACACTACTGCTACTAATCACTATAGTAGTGGAGGTCTTCAGATTAGAGAACAAGGAATGGTTGGAAATACTCAAACATCAGATGAGTACGCTCCTCGTATTGGTTTCCATTGGGGAAACAGATTTGGCCTGTGCTTAATAGCTAATATGAATGGCTTTAAGTTTATGGATAACGATCTTGATGCATATGCAAGTATACATGCTAATAAGGTGTTTGCTCCAAATGGTTTCTGGAAAGAATCTGATATCAGACTTAAAACGAATGTCAAACCTCTTGAACATACTATAGAACAAATTTGTGCGATACCCACTACATCATTCATCATGAATGATAAAGAGCAGATAGGTACTATAGCTTAGGAGATAGAGGAACTTGGGTTTACTGAGATAGTCGAAGACGTAGAAACTGCAGCATCTGAAGTAAAGGATAAGGAAGGCTTTGAAGTATATACTAAGGATGATGTTGAATACGTTAAAGTAAAGAAGGTAGAATATGAGATGCTTAGCGTAATTGCCATCGAGGGAGTTAAACTACTTAAGGATGAGATAGATAAGCTTAAAGCTGAAATTGAAACTTTAAAGAACAAATGATATGGCGGAGATAGCAACATATACAATGATAAAGACAAAGACGTCTTATGGTTCTACCGGAACGGAATGCCCTCCTAAGAAGATTATTAAAGCCATAAGTAGCTATATAAGTATAGCTAACGAAAGTTCTTATGGAGACAATGAGGCTGTTAAATTAGAAGATATATCTGCAACTGCTTATACTTTTACTGTTGCAAATAACAGTAAGAGTATAGGAGCTGCAGGAGGTATTACTAGTACTGTTGATTTTACTTCTTATAAGATAGTAAATGGAGTTCAAAGTAATGTGAGTTATTCATTAACTAGCACATTACCCTCATGGCTTACCTGGGATAGCAGTACTAGAAAGTTTACTGTAGCCAATAACCTTGGTTCATCTAGAATATTTACTGCTACCTTTACGTAGGCAGAATCTGGTAAGACTGTTACGGCGTCAGTAACACAAGCTGCCGTTAGCCAAACTTATACTTTTACAGTAGATGGAGGAACTTCATCTAGTGGTGTAATTACTAAGGATGGAGGTGAAAGTGCAGCATTTAACTTTGTATCAACTGTAACTACTAATGGTACTACAACCAATGTGGCATACACATTAACTAGCACTCTTCCATCTTGGCTTACATGGAATTCTGTTAACAGACGATTTACTGCTACAGCTAATACAGGAGTTGAAAGAACTGCTACAGCTACGTTTAATCAAACTAATTCAGGTAAGGCTGTAACTATAACTATAGTACAAGGTGAAGGTGATATAGTGTACGTATTTACAGCAAATCCTACTGCACTTACAGTTGATTCACCTGCTGGAAATACTAACTCTATAAGTATAGTATCCACTAAGACTCCTCCTGGAGGTAGTGTTACTAATGTAAGTTATAGTATTGCTAGTGGTACTTTACCAGGTTGGTTGACATGGAATGCAGGAGCTATGAACTTCTCAGTTACTGCTAATACTAGTTCATCTAGTAGAACAGCATAGGTACAATTTGTTCAAAGTGAATCTGGAAATGATGTTACTATTACTGTTACTCAAGAAGGTTCTACTTATGTTGACTGGAGATTTAATATTGGCGGAGAAACAGTAGTTAATGATACTATTGGTAGTGATGGTGGTACTTTAACTTATTATGTTACGTCTACTAAAGATGGAGTGGATCATGGTTTTAGATTGACCACGTCTAGTGGTTTCATGACTCCTACATAGACTGGTAGTGGTAGCTAGAATATTACTATTACAGTTAGTGCTAATACTAGTACATCATCTAGAACAGACTTTATTGAGTATAGACAATATGATTCTGAAAGTACTATTAGAATCAATATTACGCAGAGCGGTAAAGCTGCAGATCAATATGTATTACAGTTCACAGATGGCACAACAACTGCTAAAAGTGGTACTATACCTGCTAAATATTCTTCTAATGTGAACCTTATATCTGGTGGTGTTGAATCCTATAAGATTACTTCGAGTGGTCAAGAAGCAGTAAGTTATACTTATACTAAGCCTAGCTGGATTACTTCTGTAGATATAGATGAAGATATGGTATTAGTTACCGGATTCTCAGAAAATACATCTACTTCTAGTAGAAGTGGCAGTATAGTGATTACTCAGAGTGGAAGTAATAATCAATTAACTATTAATGTTACATAGTCTGGTAAAGCAGCGGATGCTTATGTATTTACTGTAGATGGATCTACTAGTACTACTAAGACTGTATCTGCATCTGGAGGTAATGTAACAGTAAGTGTAGTATCCACTAAGAATGGTACAACTTAGGACTGGAGTATTACGAATATATCTACAGATTGGCTTACCGCTATTAAGGAGAATTCTAATGTTAAACTTACTGCAAGTTCTAATTATACTAGCACAAGTAGAACTGGCATTATTACATTGACACAAGCAGGGTCTAGTAAGACTGCTACTATAACAGTAAATCAACAGGTCTCTAATGAATGGACGTATACATTCGAGCCAGTAGAGTCATCTAAAAATAAACCTACAAAAGTAACTACGGGACGTAGTGATTTTGGTTTAGATACTACTTATACTATGTATAGTTATAAACAACGATCATTAAATGGTATAATTGTGGATGAGACTTAGGTAGGAGTTAACGTAGAATATGTAGTAGAATACCCTTCTGAACACAATTGTACTATAAGTAGTATCAACGCTGATAAAACAAAATGGATGATTGTACTGCAACTTCCTACTAGTTTAACTACAATGTACGGTACATTTACTGCAACTTAGGCAGATAGTAATAAAGTGTTCGAAATAAACTTCATGCAAGTTGGAGATACTGATTATAGAGTTGGTACATATAAGTTACAAAAGACTTCAAGTTCTGATACTTTATGGAATGGTACAGATTTGATCGTTTATAAAGAAGGATCTAGTGATAAAACTAACGGATCACAATTATTCTTATTGTATGTAGAAATTAATATAGATTCAGATAAAATAACAGAGTAGGGTTATACATTAGTAAGTAGAACTGGTACTGCTACTTCTGATAGATTTATAGGTAGATATTCGTGTCCATATAGGTTGCGTTAGTCATCTACTTGGTTTGTTTCAAGATTTGAATCTGAAGATCCATATGGTAGACTGTATTTCATTTTCCCAGAAAATACAGGAGCGTCTAGAAGTGCTACAGTAGCTATAGATCAATACATACCATCAGTTGAAATAACTGGATGTGAAGTTTATGAAAACTCTCCACAAACATTTAGTTTTACAGTAACACAACATGCAGCAGCATAATGAATCCGTATTTAGTACATATGACAGATAGAGAATTGTTGGAGCAGATATATCTTCTGCTCCTTCAAATCAACGTAAAGGTAAGTGAGATAGATAATGATACTAAACAATTTGGTATGAACGTAGCAGCCAATCTAGTTGGTGATGCTCTAATTGCAAATAACAATGATGCCGAGAGAAGAAATAATTAAACAGCTTAAACCTTACTTTGACGTAAAGGAATTAGTATGTAATCACATATATAATAGATTTGGAGAATAGTCATGGATGTTCTTAAGTACTTAGTTACTACATGTATTACTATGTCTACGTACAGATATACTACGTATGCCAATGCATATTAATATTGGTAATATGCATCAAAGAGGTATGCGTTGTAACCTGTGTCCTTTAGTAAAGAGTAAGAAAGGAGTATATGTTAGCGGGCACTGCACAGGTAATGCTATTGACTTTACTTGTGATAATAAGACTGCAGAAGAAATAAGAGAAATGATAAAGGCTAAACCTTTATTGTTGCCATGTAAGATAAGATTAGAACGAGATACGCAATGGGTACATCTTGATTGCTACGATTCAGGTTCTGATGATAAGATAACAGAATTTACTGCATAAAAATACGTAACTTGCGAAACCTATAGATCTAAATTGCGTTCTTAATATATAACAAAAATAAAAGAATCATGAAAGAAATTTGGAAAGATATTGAGAACTTTAAAGGTTTATATCAGGTTAGTAACTTAGGTAGAGTTAAGAGCGTAGAGCGTTTTGTTGATCGCGTATATACTAAAAAGAACGGATCTATAGTGCATGATAAGTTATTAATAAAAGAAGCTATTATAACCCCGCAACTTAAGAAACGTAAAAATAAAGTAGATACATATTATGGGATTGCCTTAAGAAAGGATAAGAAATATTACAATTTATTAGTGCATAGATTAGTAGCAAAAGCATTTATACCCAATCCACATAATTATGCTATTATAAATCATATAGATTGTGATCCTCATAATAATAAAGTAGATAATCTAGAATGGTGTACTTACAAACATAATAATGAACACGCCAATAGAATAAGTAGATCGGTAAACACATTTATGAAAAATCCTAATAATAGAAAACCGATGACGCTCATGGATAAAGATTATAATGTTTTAAAACACTATTCTGGCATTAATGAAATACTACAAGATAATCCTACATTCAAACGTAACTCTATTTATAATGTGATAACCAAAGATAAGGTATATTTAAAGCAGTACAGAATAAAATACACATAACATATGTTACAGAGAGAAATAGTTAGATTTAGAGCATCAGATGTATAGCCTAATCCTCTAGAAGTAGATTATTGGATAGATATTACTGCTAATAGATATGGTGGTATTATTAAGTATTATAGAAATGATACTCTTACTTGGGAAGTAATAGAACCTAATCCAGAGCTACTTAAACAAATGATAGCAGAGCTTAAAGAGTGGGTAGAATCTGAAATAAATAGGTTAGAAAATGATCTGTGGCTTAACATTAATAACATCAATAGTAGGATAGATGAACTATAGATTGAGGTACAAGCTAAGATAGATCAACTAGAAATGTATGTAAGGAATTAGATTAGTAATCTTAAGACTTATGTAGACGATAGTCTAACAGCTATTAGAAATGATTTTAATACGTTTAAGCAAGAAGTAAATAGTCAGATTGGATAGTTAGTTACATATATAGATAATAGTATTAGTGGAGTAAGAACATACATTGATCAACAGATCAGTAGTGTAAATTCTAAGATAACGAATCTTACTAATACTGTTAATAACTTAAGTACTAGAATTGATAATATTGACGATAGTATTAGCGATATTAATACTGATATTACTAACATTGATAACAGAATAGACAATATTGATTCTAGTATCACTAATCTTCAAGAACAGATAAACAATCAAGGCGGAGATATAACTGTCATAGAAGGAGATATAAGTACATTACAGACAGATATGACTGCTATAAAGAATAGAGTAAGCAGCTTGGAAAGTACAGTAGGAAGTTTATCTACATCTATAACTAGTTTACAATCTGCACTAAACAATCATATTAACAGAAGAGATAATCCTCATGTAGTGACTAGAGCTCAATTAGGTTTAGCAACTTCTGATAATGTAGTATTTAATAAAGTAAGTGCTCCAGCTGGGTTCTGGAAAGAATAAGTATGAAGACATCATTGTATAATCCAATATTCATTAATCCTTAGGCGTACTATGTATTTCCATAGTTGTATAATATAATACCTAAGGATGATTTTGTTGAGACTGCTATATTCTCAGGTATACTTATTGTTAAAGATTTAGATGATTGGGACAATTAGGTAGTCTTTAGAGACACACGTGAAATTGACTTATCTTCTTTATCTGGTAAGTCTATTGAGATAAGCCAGTATACTGATCTAGGATATACTGTGTTAGGTAGATGGAGATTACCTGAAGGTGGTGTAACACCTCCTACTGGATACTACCTGTTGTTGGAAACTGAAGATACTCACTACCTGTTGTTGGAAACTGAAAATAAAATTGTATTAGAATGACTAGTTTAAAAATATCACAATTGCCAGTAGTAGATACACTTACTGGTGAAGAAATATTCCCCATAGTAGCTGAGGGAACTAATAAGGCTGTAAGCTCGTCTAAGATTAAATCATTTGCTACAGATGATATGTACGATGAATTTAATGATCGTATAGAAGGACTTACTAGTACTGAGTAGGGGCATTATACTGAACTTTCTGGTAGAATAGAAAGTGCTAGATAGGAAGCTACTGATAATGATAACGCTGTTGATACAGCGTTGAGAGAACTCATTGCAGACGAAGCTGCTAGTAGATAGTCAGATATATCTAATGTTTATACTACTTTAAATAATATGGATAGTAGTATAAGAAACTACTATGACCCTATAGTAGAACAGAACACTACAGACATATCTGAGCTTATTACTAAGGTAACTACGTTAACAGATAATACTACAGCTTCATTGAACGGTCTTGATACTAAGATCGATACTCAGATAGGTAGTGTACAAAGTACTATAACGGATCTGTATGCTAAGCTAGCTACTTCTCAATAGGTTAATAAGATGACCTATGCACAGCTGTTCTAGTTATATACTGATGGTCAATTAGTACCTAATTCTTTATATGGTATTACTGATTATATATGTGCATATAATCACCCTTCAATGGGTACAGATGAAGGATTTGAATTACAGCAATCTGCTGATGATGTAGAGGTTATTGTATTGAAAGCTATCGATACAAATAGATTCGATGAAGAAGTATTCTACGTTAGAAAGCCAGGTTATGTACCTATCGTCAAATGTCTTTACACTATTGACCCTGAAGAATTACTATTTACTAAAGGTATGACTACATATCATCCTACTGGTTGCGTATATTACATGGAGGATATGAACAAGAACTCTGCTTGCTATGACTTTAAACATGTTAAGTTCAGAAGATGGGCAATTAAAGATATTACTGCAAATATGACTCCTAATGATGGCACTGGTGGTAAGTTTGGCCCATACAGAGTAATGATATCAAGGACTACCTCTTACAATATGTCAGATGGACGACAGATAATAGGTTCTGGAGAAGAGAATGAAGTAAACCTCATACCTGCTATATTCAATGGTACATACAGAGGTAACCCATTAATTCCCGATATGGCTTCTAAAACTGCTTTCCATGAAGATTACATTAGAGATAATTTGAAACCGTATCAGAATACTACTAAGAATCAGAATGACAAGTACTTAGCTTGGTAGACTGATATGTACGCTAAAAATGGTATTTCTGTGGCTACTAATACTGGTTATGCTAATAAGATGGGGCAGTGCAATGTAACTGTAGATTCAGAAGATTATATGGACAGATATACATTTGACTATAATGGTACAGATGCATCCGAAAGAATGAAATATAATAGTACTACAAATTATTTGATATATAATACTAGAATAAAAAGTAATGATTATTATGGCTATAAAGGTCTAAATGATAGGTTCACTGTAGCTAATTTTGTGATGGCATTTTCAGATTCTGTAATTAATAGTGCATCTACTTTTGTATTTGATAATGAAATATATACTTATGGTAAATGTGCTAACACTATATTGTTAAGAGGTTATAATCCATCTTATCAAAGTGCACAACTTGGCAAGTGTAAATTTGGATACAAACACGGTATGTCTGGCAGTTTGATCATAGGTAGAAATTGGTCATGGAATAATATTGGAAGATTAGAAAACAGCTACATTAACGGTACAGTTAGTAAGATAGATGCTGGTACTATTAAAGGCTGCGTAATGTTTGGTTACTACCAAGGAATGCAATTTACTGAATGTACTGAATGTCTGTTATTTGGTTCTGACGCAAATATTAAGGTAGATGGAGCTAGCTCTTATACTGATGCGCCAGATGGAGAATATTGGTATAATAGTATGTGGCAAGACTGGATGGGTTATAATATTTTAGCTCCATGTCAGTACTGTTATTTTTATTCTCATTTTAACTGTAATACGTTTAGAGCATATTATAACAAAGGAGTGATAGTAGAATCTGCTAATCAAGGTAATAGTTACGGTCAATTAGTGTGGGGTACTAGACTTAAATATGGAATAGGACAGGGTATTAAGTTTGGTAATCTTGGTAGAGTAGAAATAAGATCTAGAGCATTCGTAGATAAAGTAATAACTAATACTACGGGAATAGAAATATTCCCTAACAGTACCACTGTACCTACTTTATGGAATCTTAACATAGAGTCATTTAATGCGGATCCTGCTAAAATTAATGAACAGTCTAGTCAAATGCTTGCAGAACTTGCTAAGAATACAGCACATGGAGGCACTATAGTTACTTTAACTACAATGGCAGATGGTACTTGGGTTGTTTATACTCCTTTCGGTACAGAGTTTATTGCTCCTGCAACTAATAGTATTTCTACTATGAGTTTAGTAGATGAAGACAACACTATATATAATAATGAAGGAATAAATGACTTCGATGATAATTCAACTTTTGAACAAATTTAATTTTTATACTTATGATAAGAAAAGAAAACCCTAATTTTGTAGCATCACAATATGCTCCTAACCCTAAGGAAGTTTCTTACTGGATTGATTTAGCTAGCGACCCTAGTGGTAACGTAGTTAAGTCTTTTAAAGGGGACGAATGGATACCTTTGAATAAAGACACAAATGTAGATCAATATGAGAAGATTAAAGCCGTAAATGAAGATTTACAGAACTTTAAGTCTACTAAAGCTCAACCTAATGGTCTTGCATCACTTGACTCAGATGGCAAAGTTCCTAATAGTCAGATACCTAATTACTTAGTTGAATTACCAGGTAAGTTAAATTAGGAAGTGGCAGACAGAAAAGCTGCAGATAAAACCTTATAGGATAATTTAGATGACTTAGAAGATAGACACATGGCATTTGAGGCTACTAAAGGTGTAGCAGGTGGTATAGCTTCTTTGAATTCTAATGGTAAGATACCTGAAAATCAACTTCCTTCCTATGTAGATGATGTACTTAAGTATGCTAATCTAGCATCATTTCCTATTACTGGGGAATCTGGTAAGATATATGTAGCATAGAATACCAATTTAACATATCGTTGGTCTGGTTCTGATTATATAGAGATTAGTCCGTCTATTGCATTAGGTGAAAATTCTTCTACAGCCTATCCTGGAGATAAAGGTAAAGCTGTTACTGACAGAGTAGCTTCTATTCCAACTACTATTTTGAATAATTCTATGGATGTTCGTTATGAAGATAATGGAGTCTATATTGACTATGACTATTATCAGTATAATGATATCACAAAACAATATGAACAGAACAATTAGTCAAATATTTATATTGAAAGAGCCTACTATGATAGTGTAGGATTAATGGGATCTACAGACTTTATAGCTCTGTCAGAATCATATAATTAGATTGATAGTTGTCTGTGGTACGGAGTTAGGTTTACTGACTCGAGCCCAAAAGGACGACGTACAGGTAATAGAAGAATGCATAGTACCCTACCTATTCAAAGTAAGATGAGAGGCTGTACTATTAATAACACAGATGATGTTATTAAGTATCTTGACCCAGAAAATTGGTCTAGGTGGGAAGATGGAACAGCAGTTACTGCAGACTCTAGTGGATATACACCAGAGTATTTTGTAGAAATACCAGAGCACTATAGATTACTAGTATCTACTCCAAACAATGAGGTAGAAATCAGATTAAGTGAATACAATCTGCCTGGATTTGAAAAAGTACCTAAGACATATATTGCAGCATACGAAGCAGTGGAAACTGCCAGTGTTCCTACTTTATTACGTTCTGTGCCAAGTAATCAATCAAATGAGTATATTCCAACTACTAACATTACTTTAAATTTAATGCAAGCGTATGCTAGAGGCCGTAATAGATCAAAACATTGGAATGTTTATACTTATTAGGCTCATAAAACTTTAGTTTGGTTATTCGTTGTAGAATTTGCGAATAGAAACACTCAAGATGACCTTTATACAACGAAAGAAGTAGATTTCATGGAAAATAAGTTCAATCAAGGAGGATTGGGTGCAGGCGTAACTAAATCTCAAAAAAATGGAGCTTATGCATTTGTACCTACTGGTACCACTCATGAATATGGCAATGGTACTGGTGCTAAGCCTTATAGCTACGAGAACAATGGTGGGAACTATACTGTACATGTTCCTAGATATAGAGGTATAGAGAATCCATTTGGTCATATTAAAAAAGCTGTGATAGATATTGCACTTGCAGGAACTGATAATAACATACATATTAGTACAGATACTGATAAGTGGACTATGGATATGACTAAACCTGCGTTTAGTATATCAACTACAGATGGCTATATTTCACAGATAATTGGTAATAACTCTGCAGATATATTTGCGAAAGAAACATCTGCTACAAGTAATACATACTATTGTGACGAATGCTCTGTTAACGCTACCACAGATACGAAGATGATAACATTTGGTGGTGCTAGTAATAATTCTTCAGGTGCTGGATTATTCTCCTACACTGGTTATACTTTATTTGGTAACAAAAACAATGATATAGGTACACGTTTGACATTTAATCCATATCCTGTAAATGCAGCATCTTAAAGTATAAAGAGCTATTAGTTCTTATTCAGAAATAAGAATGCGTAGCAACATACGTATAACTACACCGTTATATAAAATATAATCTCAACAAAATAACAGGCCCTAGCAGATTTTACTCCCCTTTAATCTCTAGGGCTTTTTGATTACAACTTATTATCATTCTACTATCCATGACTTATCAACAATTAGGAGAACATACTATGTCAATTTTCAAAAACATGTTCAGTAGTGCAGATAAATGTGTGGCCTCAATAATTACAGGTCTCATTTCAATATTTGTACCTATATGGATACCTATCACTGCCGTAGGAGCATTGATACTGTTGGATGCTTTATATGGTTATAAAGTATCTAAAAAATGCGGTCATCCTAAAATAGAGTCTCATAAGGCATGGAAAACTTTATGGAAGGTTAGAGATGCTGGCGTAGCTATAACAAGTGCTTCTATTATTGACCAGTTGATAATAACATCTGTTAATATACATGCTGTAGAGATTGTAGCAGGTATGATAGCATTAGTAGAATTTTGGTCGTTATTAGAATCATTCTGCGAGTTGTATCCCAAATGGAAGATTTGGAAGATACTCAAGAAAGTGATCAAAGCAAAGGGAGAAAAATATTTAGATATATCATTAGATAAAGATTTACCAGATGATTCCAATAATAGCAAAGATAGTTAATTGGTTCACAGGAAATTACAAAGCAGTCGCAGTAGGTTTAGTTAGTTTACTTATTGCGACTGTTTTTTATTAGAACTATTAGCTCAAAAAAAAGGACAAAGAATTAGACAGAGTAACTAACAACGTTAGAGCATATGAGGATATTGCTGCTAATAAGGAAAAACAAAATAGAGTATTATAGCTTACTATAGAAGAATTAAATGCTAGTAAAGATAGTCTTATACAGTAGATAAAAGATACTTAGAAAGAATTAAAGATCAAAGACAAGAACCTAACAAATGTAAGTGTAATCAATACAGAGGTTAAAGATTCTATTAAAACTGTAATAAAGTATAAAACAGTAGACTTTAAGGAGGAATTAAAACTTAATCCATTAACAACTATCATAGTTAGTAGAAAGGACTCAATCCTAACAGCCAAGTTAGACATAAAGAACTAGTAGACTATTTTCGTAGAAGAAAAAAAGGAATACCGTACTAAGTACAAAAATGGCTGGGTTAGGTTCTGGCACTTTGATTGGAAGAAAATACATACCAAACAATATCAGATAGTAAATTCAAATCCTTTGATAAAGGTAACAGGTACTCGAATAATAGAAGTACCAAAATAATTATATTCAAATAAATATTAATCAATAATAATATGCATAGAATATTTCGTGAAAAGGCTTA